>Ga0209536_100002593_pt1 | contig 29482 bp, 13 predicted proteins | sample DeeMarSeWOR28_12_FD_187461 | JGI IMG/M metagenome (GOLD analysis project Ga0209536, IMG submission 187461) | Marine sediment microbial communities from White Oak River estuary, North Carolina - WOR-2-8_12 (SPAdes) (version 2) | ecosystem: Environmental > Aquatic > Marine > Intertidal zone >...
TTCAATTGCAGCACAAGGGATGAATGAGGATGATACACTGGAGGTGGCTGTATCTTCTACGGATCCGGATGGAAATGGTATTACGCTTTCAGCAAGCAATTTACCCTCCTTTGGCAGTCTGACAGATAATGGAGATGGTACTGGTACAATCAGCTTTACAGCAGGATTTGATGATGCAGGCTTTTATTCCAATATTCAGGTAATTGCAACTGATGATGGAACTCCTTCTTTGGCAGACACCGTATTGTTTACCCTAACGGTTAATGAAGTGAACCGCAGCCCTGTACTGACTTCCATCTCAGCACAGAATATGAATGAAGGAGATACATTGGATGTAGCCCTATCCTCCACGGATCCGGATGGGAATAGCCTGACATTGACCGCTCCCAACTTGCCGGCATTTGGCAGTCTGACAGACAATGGTGATGGAACTGGCACAATCAGCTTTACAGCAGGATTTGATGATGCCGGCGTCTATTCAAATATTCAAGTAATCGCAACCGATGATGGAAGTCCCTCGTTGGCAGATACAGTTGCATTTGAATTAACAGTAAATGATGTCAATCGCGCACCGGTTTTGACTCCAATAGCAGCACAGGGTATGAATGAAAATGAAACACTGGATGTGGCAGTATCATCAACTGATCCGGATGGAAATAACCTTACACTGACAGCACCCAATTTACCCTCCTTTGGCAGTCTGACAGATAATGGAGATGGTACAGGTACAATCAGCTTTACAGCAGGATTTGATGATGCAGGGGTTTATTCAAACATTGAAGTAATTGCGACTGATAATGGCAGTCCATCTTTATCGGACACAGTGTTGTTCACCCTGACAGTGAATAATGTAAATCGTGCACCGGTCTTAACTCCGATAGCAGCACAGGGCATGAATGAGAATGAGACACTGGATGTGGCAGTATCCTCAACCGATCCGGATGGAAATAACCTTACGCTGACAGCACCCAATTTACCCTCATTCGGTACTCTCATAGATAATGGAGATGGTACCGGAACGATCAGCCTTACACCAGGATTTAATGATGCTGGCGTTTACTTAAATATTCAAGTTATTGCCACTGATAATGGAAGTCCATCTTTATCGGACACAGTGTTGTTCACCCTGACAGTGAATAATGTAAATCGTGCACCGGTCTTAACTCCGATAGCAGCACAGGGCATGAATGAAAATGAAACACTGGATGTGGCAGTATCATCAACTGATCCGGATGGAAATGGTATTACGCTTTCGGCAAGCAATTTACCCTCCTTTGGCAGTCTGACAGATAATGGAGATGGTACAGGTACAATCAGTTTTACAGCAGGATTTGAAGATGCAGGCGTTTATTCAAACATTGAGGTAATTGCCACGGATAATGGGAGTCCTTCGTTATCAGACACGGTTGCGTTCACATTGACAGTAAATGATGCCAATCGCCCACCGGTATTAACCCCAATTGTAGCACAGGGGATGAATGAAAATGAAACGCTGAATGTGGCAGTTTCATCTACTGATCCGGATGGGAATGGTATTACCCTCTCAGCACCCAATTTACCGCCATTTGGCAGTCTGACAGACAATGGAGATGGTACCGGAACAATCAGTTTTACACCAGGATTTGAAGATGCAGGCGTTTATTCAAACATTGATGTTATTGCGACTGATAATGGAAGTCCTTCATTAGCAGATACCGTATTTTTCACTTTAACTGTTAGTGAGGTAAACCGTAGTCCGATATTGACTTCCATCTCAGCACAGAATATGAATGAAGGAGAAACACTGGATGTCAATATATCATCTACTGATCCGGATGGAAACAACATTACACTAACAGCTCCCAATTTACCCTTCTTTGGCAGTTTAACAGATAATGGAGATGGAACAGGTACGATCAGCTTTACGGCAGGGTTTGAAGACGCAGGCGTTTATTCAAACATTGAGGTTATTGCAACTGATAATGGTAGTCCTTCGTTAGCTGATACCGTTACATTTACATTGACAGTAAATGATGTCAATCGTGCCCCGGTATTAACTCCGATAGCAGCACAGGGTATGAATGAAAATGAAACTCTGGATGTAGCAGTATCGTCAACTGATCCGGATGGAAATAACCTTACGCTGACAGCACCCAATTTACCATCATTTGGCAGTCTGACAGATAATGGAGATGGTACCGGAACGATCAGTTTTATACCAGGATTTGACGATGCAGGTGTATATTCAAATATTGAAGTAATTGCGACTGATAATGGAAGTCCTTCATTATCAGATACGGTCACATTTACATTGACAGTAAATGAGGCCAATCGTGCTCCGGTATTGACCGCCATTGCGGATCAAGGAATGGATGAAGCGGAAACACTGGATGTCAATTTATCATCGACAGATCCGGATGGAAATAACCTCACCTTGACGTCACCCAATTTACCATCATTTGGTAATCTAACGGACAATGGAGATGGAACCGGAACGATCAGCTTTGCACCAGGATTTGACGATGCAGGCGTCTACTCAAATATTCAAGTAATAGCAACCGATGATGGGACTCCTTCATTGGCGGACACGGTATTATTTACTCTAACGGTTAATGAAGTAAACCGTAGCCCAATACTGACTTCCATCTCAGCACAGAATATGAATGAAGGAGAAACACTGGATGTTAATATCTCAGCTACAGATCCGGACGGAAATAACCTTATATTGACAGCACCCAATTTACCCGCATTTGGTGCTCTCACAGATAATGGAGACGGTACCGGTACAATCAGTTTTACAGCTGGATTTGAAGACGCAGGAGTTTATTCAAACATAGAGGTTATTGCCACCGATAATGGAAGTCCTTCATTAGCAGATACTGTTACATTTACATTAGCAGTAAATGATGTCAATCGCGCACCGGTTTTGACTCCGATAACATCACAAAATATGAATGAAAATGAAACGCTGGATGTGGCTGTATCCTCAACTGATCCGGATGGAAATGGGATTACCCTGGCCGCAGATAATTTACCCGCATTTGGTAGTTTCACCGATAACGGCGATGGTACCGGAACAATCAGCTTTATAACCGGATTTGATGATGCCGGCGTCTATTCAAACATTCAGATAATAGCCACCGATGATGGAACTCCTTCATTGGCGGACACGGTATTGTTTACTCTAACGGTTAATGAAGTGAACCGTAGCCCAATACTGACTTCCATCTCAGCACAAAATATGAACGAAGATGATACGCTTGATGTGAATGTTTCCTCTACGGATCCGGATGGAGATAACATCACCTTAATGGCAGAAAATTTACCTTCCTTTGGCAGTTTTTCTGATAACGGAGATGGTACCGGAAGTTTTCGTTTCACTCCCGGATATGAACATGCCGGCAGCTATCCCAATATCACGGTGATCGCTACTGACAATGGAAGCCCCTCGTTAACCGATACCGTTACATTTACATTAACAGTAAACAATGTAAATCGTGCACCAATCCTGACTTCAATTTCATCTCAAAGTATGAATGAAGGAGACACGTTGGATGTAGGAGTTTCTTCTACGGACCCGGATGGAAATGGCATAACCCTGGTAGCAAACAATTTACCTTCGTTTGGCAGTTTTGCAGATAATGGAGATGGAACAGGTAGTTTTCGCTTTATTCCGGGTTTTGGTAATGAAGGAGTTTATCCCAACATCCAGGTGATTGCCAGTGATAATGGAAGTCCTTCATTATCGGATACAGTTTCTTTCACACTATCTGTTGGCAATGTCAATCGTGCTCCCATTTTTACGCCTATTGCAGATCAGAATATGAATGAAGGAGATACACTGGATGTGGCAGTATCTTCCAGTGATTTGGATGGAGATAATATCACACTGGCGGCTAACAATTTACCCTCATTCGGAAGTTTTACCGACAATGGGGATGGCACAGGCAATTTTCGTTTTATTACTAATTTTAATAACGCTGGAATCTATCAAGATATTGAAGTTACTGCAACCGACGATGGCGATCCTCCATTAGCAGCAACTGAAACCTTTACCCTAACAGTGAATAATGTAAATCGAGCTCCAATCTTGACTCCCATTTCGGCTCAAAATATGAATGAAGGGGATATATTAATTGTTGTCGTATCTTCAACAGATCCGGATGGAGATGATATTACTCTGGTTGCAGGTAACTTACCATCATTTGGGAGTTTTACCAACAATGGCGATGGAACAGGCAGTTTTCGTTTCACTCCCGATTTTAATAATGCTGGCAGCTATCCTAATGTGACGGTAATTGCAACTGACAATGGAAATCCGACATTGTCGGATACGGTTACCTTTACATTGACAGTGAATGATGTGAATCGAGCTCCGGCACTATCTCCTATAAACAATCTGGTTATGAATGAAGGAGAAACTTTGATTGCTCCTGCGTCAGCCAGTGATCCGGATGGTGATAATATTACCTTCACAACGAATAACTTACCTTCGTTTGGTAGTTTTACAGATAACGGTGATGGGACAGGTAGTTTTAGTTTTTCTCCTGGTTTTGATCATGCCGGAGCCTATCCGAACATTGAGCTCATAGCTACAGATAATGGAAGCCCGGCGTTATCAGATACGATTAATTTTGACCTGACAGTAGATGATGTAAATCGCGCTCCGATATTGGCTTCTATCCCACCTCAAGATATGAATGAAGATGATACACTGGATGTTGATGTATCGGCCACCGATCCGGATGGTAATAGTATTGTACTTGCAGCGAATAATGTGCCGGCATTTGGGTCCTTTACGGATAATGGGGATGGCACGGGCAGTTTTCATTTCGTTACAACTTTTGGCGATGAGGGAGTCTATCCTGATATCGAAGTGGTTGCCACAGATAACGGAAGTCCATCGTTGACTGACACAGTTACATTTAGTTTAGCCGTGGGCAATGTAAATCGTGCTCCGATTCTAACTTCTATCCCGGCTCAAAATATGAATGAAAATGATACCTTAGATGTTAGTGTAACCTCAACAGATCCGGATGGTGATGACATAACTTTGACTGCAGATAATCTACCCTCGTTTGGTAGTTTTACAGATAATGGTGATGGAACAGGTGTAATCAATTTCATGACTACTTTTGATAATGCTGGGGTTTATACTAATATTAGAATTATCGCCGTTGACAATGCAAGTCCTTCTTTGTCCGATACGGTTTTATTTACATTGACAGTGAATAACGTAAATCGGGCACCGGTATTGACATCTATTCCTGCTCAAAATATGAATGAAGGTGATACCCTGGATGTGAGTGTTTCTTCTGCTGATCCGGATGGGAATTCTATTAGTCTGGTGGCAAACAATTTACCGCCATTCGGCAGTTTTGCCGACAATGGGGATGGAACAGGAACTGTTAACTTTGCGGTTGGATTTGAAGATTCAGGAGTTTATCCAAATATTGAGGTGATTGCGACCGATGATGGAAATCCTGCCCTGTCTGATACGGTTTCATTTACATTAACGGTAAATAATGTAAATCGTGCTCCAATTCTGACGGATATATCGGATCAGGAAATGAATGAAGATGATACACTTAATGTGGGTGTCACTTCTACAGATCCCGATGGCGATGGCATTGCCTTGTCTGTAAATAACCTGCCCCCGTTTGGTAGTTTTACAGATAATGGTGATGGAACCGGTAATATTAATTTCATTACCAATTTTGGCGATGATGGTATTTATCCAGATATCAGAGTGATTGCAACAGACAATGGAAATCCTGTACAATCAGATACTGTTACTTTTATCTTAACAGTAGGGGATGTAAATCGTGCCCCGATATTGACTCCCATATCTGCGCAGAGCATGAACGAAGGTGATACCCTCAACGTGAGTCTTTCCTCAACGGATCCGGATGGAGATACTATCAGCTTAACTACAAATAATTTACCCCCGTTTGGGAGTTTTACAGATAATGGAGACGGAACCGGGGTGATTAATTTTGTGGCTGGATTTGGCGATGCAGGAGTTTATCCTAATATCGAAGTGATTGCAACAGACAATGGAAATCCAGTATTGTCAGATACAGCCACATTTACATTGACAGTTGGCAATATAAACCGTGCTCCAATATTAGCTTCCATATCTGCACAGAATATGAATGAAGGCGATACTCTGGACGTGGCTGTATCCGCTACTGATCCGGATGGAGATCCTATTAACTTGACCGCAAACAATTTGCCTCCGTTTGGCACCTTTACAGATAATGGAAATGGTATCGGCACAATAAGTTTCACCCCGGGCTTTGAAGATGCGGGAGTCTATCCAAACCTCGAGGTAATCGCAGCCGACAATGGCAATCCTTCATTGACAGATACCGTGACTTTTACCTTGACTGTTCACAATAGTAATCGGCTGCCCGTAGCGGTTGATGATGGGGATACGACTTTGGAGGATTCATCGATCACGATAAATGTATTAATTAATGATACAGATCCCGATGGTGATACATTGGCTGTAACGGGAATGACACAGGGGAGTAACGGTACGGTTACAATTGACAGTGATAGCGTGCTTACTTATGCTCCCAATTTGAATTTTAATGGAACAGATACGTTTACTTATTTTATCAGCGATGGAAACGGCGGCAGCGATACTGCTACAGTCATGATGACAATTACATCAGTTAACGATCTGCCAGTTATCGCCACTCTACCAGATTCAGTTGAATTTAATGCAGATTCTTCAGCAACATTGAATATTTGGGAATTTGTGGAAGATGTAGAAACGCCCGATTCTCTGCTGCTCTTTCAGTTTTCTGCCAATCCTGATTCTTTAGTGTTTGATTATGATAATACAACCGGATTCTTAACAATTAACACGTTGTCTAATTTTACCGGTGAGGTCAATGTAAGTATGATGGTTACAGATCTGGATGGCGGCACAGCGGAGGATAGCTTGGTTGTAATTGTTCATTCTGCTGTGGGGATTGATGATCCGTTCTACCTGCAAATTCCAAAGGAATTTGTTTTGATGCAGAATTATCCTAACCCATTCAATCCGGTAACAAATATTCGTTTTGGATTGCCGGTGGCTTCCGATGTCCTTATCGAGGTTTATAATGTTCTGGGGCAGCGTGTTCTAAAACTCTTAGAAGAGCGAAAACCAGCCGGATATCATGTGGTTCAGTTTAATGCCAACCAACTCGGAAGCGGATTATATTTTTATAGGATTAAGGCGGATAATTTCAATGAAGTGAAGAAGATGATGTTAGTGAAATAAAAAGACATTCTCAAATTTACGTAGGAGCTATGTATTAGAGCCTGTCGATCTACGATCCCCCTCGACAGGCTCTTTTTTAGGCAATAAGAAATTGAGTCGCTGAACATTCTGTTGATCTTCTTCTCCGAGCATTAACGAATTAATACCATTTTGATTGTCTTAGTAAGCTTATTGGCCCCTTGAGACTTTCCCGCAGGTGACATTTCCAATCGAGCAAAATAGACTCCACTGGGTAAAGCATCACCGGAGCGACTCACCGCATGCCAATTATAGACATAAGAGCCGGCAGTGTAAAATCCATTCAACAGTTTTGCAACTTGCCCGCCGGTCAAATCATAAATGAATAAGCGCACATTTGCATCTTGCGGAAGGTTATAGGAGATGCGGGTACTGGGATTAAAAGGATTTGGGTAGTTTTGGTTCAAAAAGAATTCTTTGGGAAAGCTTGAGTTATGGTTTATTGAAGTTGGACCATGATTGTCGCGCGGATTCCAATAGGTGGTATCAACATTTAAGCCTATGTCAGCATAGTCACAAAGCCGAATTGCTCTGGAACCACTGTGAGCGGCAAATATTCCCTCCGGAAACATAGATCCCATGCTTACATTGGTGACATCAATCCCATCCGTGTCTCCCGTTCCATCCACGGTAAATGTCATAACAAAATTATGCGGTTCCTTACGTTCATATGCCTTAAAATCGTCGCTCCCCTGGCTTGATGCAATTAAGTACCCCTCCCCGTTAGCAGCATAGTAAAGTGTAATTCCCTCCACATCCGGAGTTAGGCCATTTGAACCTGTAGGGGCGATCAATTGGCCGACCGGATTTGGATCGTCAGGATCTGCATCATATTTATATATTCCTTGCCCTTCGTTGGCGGCATACAATTTTGCAGTTTCATCATCAGCTACCAGGCCTTCTGTTAAATCGCCGGTCCCATTATGCCACGTTCGCATTTCTACACCATCGATTGTGCCATTGCCGGCATCTACTAATTCCCATTGCCTCATTTGGCTACTCTCCCCGCATGCTATCGCATAATGCTTACCGTTGTTCGGGCTTCTGTACAAGCAGAATCCATAAATTTCACTGGGCCAATTTCCGGCGTCAAAATTAGCAACTTGAACCAGAGTACGATCAGACGGGTTCACTTTATAAATAACTACTTTTGTATTATCACGATCATTATAACCTACAATATCGACTAATTGCCCGGAGAGCAGAAAATTATAACGAACGTCTATATTCCCGGGTTTACCAGGAACTGAGATGGTTTGTATCGTATTACCGTTTAGATCATAAACAAATAACTTGTTGGCACTCTTGTCCGAGCCGATCACCGTGCTCAGTGCCGGATTTGGGTCAATCCAGATACACATATCATCCTGGTCACTAGTCCCAGGATCTTGTAAGGTTAGTACGGGCGTAACGTTAGTCTGGCTATATATTGCAGCAGAGATCAAGAAGAACAAAATTACCAACAGGGAGACCATTCCCCTGTTAATAAGGCGCGCACTTGTTTTCTCATTTTGGCTACTATTTAGCATGATTTCTCCTTCTTACCTTTTATTCTTGACTGGAGCAAACTTCTTGCCAGCTTTGAGAAAAAAAATTATTATCTTAAAGATAGGTCATTCACTAATATTCTACTCGTTCAAAAAAATAAGACCAAATTCATCGGGTGTATAAATTTTGCCTCTATACCTGTCGAATCAATATTTCTTAAATACTGCCTACCTATCTTGGAAACAGCATCCATTCACGCCAGATAATATATGCTGTTCCATCATTAGCCATTATAATATGTGGATCCCGATTTGAGCCGGTTGTGATTCATCGCATCAAATCTTCATCAGAATATTCCATTTACTATCCCTCTTAATCAGCAGACTACTTTAAATCAAAATTTGCCTCCGCCACGGACGCTCCTGTCAAGTAGTAGCCCGTCTTCCCCTACTTTTCATTAACTTGGAGGTCACTAATGATTCTTCCTCAAGTTGGCGGAGGAATGAAAACCTTTGTAATATTATGTTTACGTCCAAGATTAGGGGCAAGATAAGAATAAAGATTAGGAATGAGATAAATACTTCATTACTAATTTCCCTTACTAATACAAGAATAATTTACAAAATTGATTTACACCATCATACGATATAGATTTTTGATTATTAGAATTATAAAACCAAATGATAATCTTTGAGAGGTTGAGAGAATTATGAACAAAACCTTCCTCATACTCGGCGGTTATGGCAATTCCGGACGCCTAATTGCCGAGCTCCTTCTCAAAGAAACTGACCTCAAGATCATAATTTCCGGCAGGGATATCGAAAAAGCCAAAGCGCTTACTTATTCGCTTAATCAAGCATACAAAGGAGACCGCGTTTCAGCACTCAGGGCGGATGCATCAGATTATGAAAGTCTGAAGAGTGTCTTTAAGAAGACTGATTTGGTGGTTGTCGCCTCCAGCACTACTGAGTATGTTGGGAATGCCGCCCGGGCAGTTATCGAAACCGGAATTGACTATCTGGATACACAACTTTCCACCAAAGAGAAATTAGATGTTCTTAAATCGCTAAAAACAGATATGGAAAATACGGACTGCTGCTTCATTACCGATGGCGGTTTTCATCCCGGTGTACCGGCAGCTTTGGTTCGTTATGCTGCTTCTAACTTCGACCAAATTGAAAAGGCAAATATTGGCAGTGTAATTCAACTGAACTGGAAGGAACGTGAGTTTTCCAAATCCACGTCATTAGAAATGATTGAAGAATTCAAGAATTATCAGCCCATCGTTTATAAGAATGGCAGCTGGATAAAATTAAAATGGAAAGAATATCTCAAATTCAATTTTCGTCTCGAATTCGGGACTCGATTATGCGCACCGATGTATCTCGAAGAAATGAAAGCACTGCCAGCAATATTCCCATCCCTGAGAGAGACAGGATTTTATGTGGCAGGATTTAACTGGTTCATAGACTACATCGGAATTCCGTTGGTAATAATTGCACTGGCAATATCTGAGAAGCTCACGAAACCGTTGAGCAAATTCTTTGAGTGGGGTTTAAAAACTTTTAGTAAGCCGCCTTATGGAACAATGTTAACATTACAGGCAGCCGGATTGAAAAATGAGAAACATGTTTTGCTAAGCATAACTTTATTTCATAAAGATGCATACATGCTGACCGCTATTCCAGTGGTGGCTTGTTTACTGCAATATCTAGAGATGGGGATTAGAAAACCGGGACTGTGGTTTCAAGCCCATTTTGTTGACCCCAAAAAATTTGTCAAAGATATTCAGCGTCTGGGAGTTCAAATATTGATTGAACAAATCAGCAGCCTAGATCAGATATCACTTGATAATAGAGATATTTTTTAACAAACTACAATCAAATAAGTCTTGTTCTTTTCAGCCAAACTCAACACAACCTTTTTAGAAATGAATTCGGACTTAAAATCATACATTTCTTATCTCTCTAAATTATGGGGTGGCAAGAAATTTAAAAATGTGCTGGTAAACCTTGCTTCATACTACCTCTCACGCCTCACCAGAAGATATTTGGTCTGGGGAAAACCTTTCTCCTTTATTATCGAACCCACCAATCTTTGCAATCTGCGCTGCCCGGAATGTCCCGTGGGATTGCAGACACTAGAACGCCCTATTGGTTTGATGAGAAATCCTGAATACCAAAAAGCAATAGACGATATTGAGGATCATTGCTGGTATCTGCTTCTCTATTTTCAGGGGGAATCGTTTATCAATCCGGATATTATTGATATGATCAACTATGCCTTCGAGAAGAAAATATACACGGTTATCAGCACCAATGCCAACCGCCTTGCCAGCACAGAATTTTCCGATGAACTTGCGGCCAGCAAATTAGGGAGATTGGTTCTTTCAATTGATGGCGCTACTGACGAAACATATACCATTTACCGCCAAGCCGGTAAATTTAGCCGGGTGATCAGAGGCATCGAATATTTTGTTAAAGCCCGGAACAAACTCAGCAAAAAATTTCCCCGTATCATTCTGCAGTTCATCGTGATGAAGCGTAACGAACACGAGATGAAGGCTATTAAAGAGCTGGGCAAAAGATTACGCGTGGATAAAGTGATTTATAAATCTCCTCAAGTTTTGGATCCGGCGAGAGCCAACGAGATTATGCCTCAAAATCCTAAATTCCGTCGCTATGAAAAATCAAACGGCACCTTCAAGCTGAAAGGTTCTTATACCGGCTATTGTAAGAAAATCTGGCACGGATCAGTGCTCACCTGGGATCGCACCGTTATCCCCTGCTGTTTTGACAAGGATGCCGATTTCCCTCTTGGCACCATGAAAGAAAGGGAGTTTGAGAACATCTGGGACAGCGAAGTGTATCATGAATTCAGGAAAGGTGTTATCAGAGACCGCGATGGTCTGGAGATGTGCCGGAATTGCACGGAAGGATTAAGGATTTTCTTTCGTTGATTTTTTTCAGCCATATTCACCAATTAAATCCTCCCATTCTTAATCATTTCTAAAATAAAAATTTTGATCTTTCGTGAACCTTTCCGACTATTTTAAATTTAACATTGCATAATAGCTTTTTATTGAATTGATACATTCAAGTTGCTAAATTTTTAAAATTCTGTGAAATCTTGAATTATGAACATCGAAGAAATTTACCAACAGCTAAGAACCAAACTTCACGATGTTGTGCCCGATTTTGAACTGCAATACAAAGCGGAATTGGCTTATGAAATTAATAGGCTAAAGAAAGAAAAAAATGCCGTCATCCTCGGACACAATTATATGGAGCCGGCACTTTATTATTCAATCCCGGATTACACCGGCGATTCTCTGGAACTGAGCCGCAAAGCCGCCGAAACCGACAAAGACATTATTGTTTTCTGCGGGGTCAAATTCATGGCCGAAACCGCCAAAATCCTTAGCCCTAATAAAACTGTCCTGATACCATCTCAAAAGGCTGGCTGTTCGCTGGCGGCAAGCATTACAGCAGAAGATGTCCGCAACCTCAAAAAGCGTTTCCCCGGCGTCCCCGTGGTCACCTACGTCAATACTTATGCCGATGTAAAAGCGGAAACCGATGTATGCTGCACTTCCAGTAATGCTGCAGCCGTTGTGGAATCGTTAAACGCCGATACAATTATCTTTCTCCCCGATGAATATCTGGCCAAAAATGTTGCCCGGGAAACTGGCAAACACATTATTTTTCCCAAAAACAATGGGAATGGGAATTTGGACACTGATTTGGATTACCAGTTGATTGGCTGGCGTGGTCGTTGTGAAGTGCACGAAAAGTTCACGCTGAAAGATATTGAAAATGTCCGATCCCAGTTTCCGGATGTGGCTATCCTCTCTCACCCGGAATGCAGCCCTGAAGTTGTTGAAGCATCCGATTATTCCGGCAGCACAACGGCGATGATAAAATATGTCGAGCAATCCAATGCAAGCCGCTATCTGCTGCTTACCGAATGTTCCATGGCTGACAATATTGCTGCCGCCAATCCCGACAAAGAGCTACTCAGATTATGCAGCGTTCGCTGCCCCCACATGAATGAAATCACTCTGGAAGATACCCTCAATTCCCTGAAATACAATCAATATGTTATTAAAGTCCCGGAAGAGATTCGAATTAAAGCTGCAAAAGCAGTTGAAAGAATGATTGCCATTGGATAAATCGAGTGCTCATGTGTTGAAGTGTTCGAGTATGGAAGTATTTAAGTGTATCCAGCATCAAGTATCAACAATCCGGAATTAAGCAACTAAACGTTCGACCATTCGTTTACGCTTCTGAATCTTGCGGTCAATATAGGAAATGAGTTAACATGAAAGAATGTAACGAAACAGATGTTTTAATAATTGGATGTGGAATAGCGGGCAGTACCGCCGCGCTCACCCTGGCGGACAGGGGTGCATCTGTCACAGTTATTACCAGCAGCAAAGAGTCGACTGAATCGGCTACTTATTACGCTCAGGGTGGTATTATTTATCAGGGAGAAGGGGACTCACCTAAGTTATTAGCCGAAGACCTTTTCCGTGCCGGAGCCAATTATAATTACCCCAAAGCAGTGGAAATTATTACCAATGATGGTCCAAAACTGGTAAATGAGATTCTGGTGGACAAAATCGGAGTTACCTTCGACAAGAATGAAAATGAAGAATTAGCAACAATCAAAGAGGCTGCCCATTCAAAAGCCAGAATCGTTCACGCTGCTGACTCTACCGGTAAGGCTATCGAAATGGCATTACTCAACAAGCTAAAAGAACATCCCAATGTTACGCTTTTAACGCAACATACCGCCGTCGATTTATTAACCCCTGAACATCATTCCCGGCATAGATTAGCTGTATATGAGCCGCTATCATGCGTTGGGGCGTATATTCTCAATCAGGTTGAAAATCAGGTAATCCGCTGTTTTGCAAAAAAAACTATCCTGGCGACAGGCGGATTGGGGCAGATTTTTCTCAGAACCACAAATCCGGCAGGTGCCCGCGGCGATGGTTTGGCGATGGCATACCGGGCTGGCGCAAGAGTAATCAACTGCGAGTTTATCCAATTTCACCCAACCACTTTTCACAAACAAGGCGCGCCACATTTTTTAATATCCGAAGCGGTGCGCGGCGCTGGAGCAACTCTGGTTCACGAAAACGGTGAACCTTTTATGCAAAAATATGATCCGGAGTGGAAAGATTTGGCGCCCCGCGATGTTGTTGCGCGAAGCATCGGTATGGAAATGATAGAAAAAAATCTCTCAAACGTTTACCTGGATTTACGCTCCAATATTGCGGGAACAAGAATAAAAGAACAATTCCCTGCCATCTATAAAGAATGCCTGCAGTATGGCATTGATATTATAGAGGATTTGGTACCGGTTGTGGTGGGCGCCCATTATTTTTGCGGTGGCGTTTGGGCGGATGAATGGGGAAAAACCACCATCCATAATCTGTACGCTATCGGGGAGGTATCATGCACCGGGGTTCATGGAGCAAATCGGCTGGGAAGCGCATCACTGTTAGAGGGGTTAGTTTGGGGAGAGCGATCGGCAAGAAATATCTTCTCCACTTTGCCAGGAGAATCCACTGCTAGTCTCTGTGAAGACATTCTTCCCTGGCAGGATTCGGCATTGGAATTGTCCGATCCGGTTCTAATTCGTCAGGATATGAGCTCAATCCAAAATGTGATGTGGAATTATGTCGGTTTAATAAGAACAACGCCCAGACTGGAACGTGCTTTACGGGAGCTGCGTCACCTCGAAATCGAGATTGAACGATTCTACCGCGTCACTCGCCTAACAGATGCTCTAATCGGCTTGCGGAACGCGGTTCGGGCAGCAACCATTGTTGCGCTTGCAGCCTGGAAAAATAAAAAGAGTATCGGGTGCCATTACCGCGAGTGATTAAGAGAATGTTTATAAATCGTATCTAATTATTCCCCTTGAAAATGTCATATCAAATCCGCATATTTTGGCAACAAAACTTCCGAAATTACTCAAAGAGAGTGCAAATAGCTCAAACAAGACTTTTAAAAATTAATTCGCAGAATATTTGGATTTGATTTTTAAACGGATAGGGGGATTTAATCATGACCAATGGCAAAAAGTACTCACACTCAAATTACCATATAATTACTCAAAAAGAGCTCGAATCCAAGAAAATCAAACATATTTTACTTGTAAGTGATTTTCACATGAGTGAGGGTTACTCTGAGGAGACTTTCCGTTGGAACCGCATCGAAAATTTCACCTTTGACAAAACATTTGCCGAGTTTTTACTAAAGAAAAGTGACGAAATCCGCAGTCATGATTGTTATGGGTGGTTAATGATCAATGGCGATTTTATTGATTTTTTAAGAATCACCTCGACACCGAAAAGCCAGAGGGATTTAGACGAATGGAAAAATGTACTGGAGAAAACTACCAGTACAAAGTTACCTAAAGAAAAAAAACGGGTTTTAGATGCGTTTAATGAGTATGCGGGACTGTGGCAGAAATATGTACTCTCAGAGAAAAAATCCGGAAAACCACCCCGGGGTATACGCGACGAACTCAAATACGGTTTTAAAACACACGATTATAAATCGGTCTACCGTTTAATGCTGGCAATAAAGGGCCACCGTTCTCTATATAAAGCTTTGATAAAGTGGCTATCGGATGGTCATTTAATCACCATTATTAGTGGAAATCATGATGAAGAATTTACCCAGGAGCTTGTTCAAGCTGCTTTGTTGTGGTTGTTAGAAGACCTACATCAGCAAGAATATAATGAGCGAGTAGATTTCTCAAAGCGCCTTATATTTGAAGACTATGGGATTGTGATCGATGGTAAGATTTGTGTCGAACACGGTCATCGGTTTGAGTCATTCACTTGTGCAGATGAAAATAGACAATTAGATTCGGAACACCATGAATTGTTTCTGGCTCCCGGTTCTCTCTTCAACCGCTACTTAATAAACCGCTTGGAAGTAGAAATTCCCTATTTTGATAACATCCGTCCTACAACTCGTGTGATTGGTTTTCTGGCCAGAAAACACCCTTTTTTCTTCTTAAAATCGATTTTAAAAATGTTCGAAACATCCTGGAGGTTAACACGCAAACGAGGTACAAGTAAACTGGTTATTGCCGGATTCTTAAAAATATTTCAAATCGTACCGCTAATCTGCTTTGCCTGTTGGTTGTTTGTTACTTTTCTCGGATTCAATGGTCATTCCTGGCAACGGATCTGGAGTGGCCCTGAGATTTTCGGATTGTCATTCTCATTATATATAGCATTACCATTTTTCGTAATCTATTTTTGGGCAATAAATAAAATTCATCAGAAGCTGAAACTCTATTTTTCAGAAGAGAAAGCCAAAGAACTGATGATGCCAGCTTTGTCAACCGAAAACCATGTGGATAAATGCTATGCAGTTTTCGGGCACACCCACACGCCTGATATCAAATATTGGACGGATAATGTGATTTATATTAATAGCGGCACCTGGACCCCTGTATTTGACTATGAAGGAGCGCAGGTCCGTGATGATCTTACCATGACTTTCGTTGAATTTAACAGAAATGATAACGGCTGGAAGGGAAAGCTTGCGCGTTGGGTACCATTACACAACATAGAAACGGAGGTGGGTCTCATCGAGCCACGAAAGAAGGAGAAAAACAAGGAAAAGAAATGAAGGCCGCTCAATTTCTACTTTTCCTTTCTAACGCGGTTTGCAATGGAATTAAGACGCAAATCTTGCTTCAATTATCATTTTATCGGTTCTCCAATCCTTAGATTTTTTTGATTCCATTATTTTTATCTATTTTATTGTCCGCCCAAAAACAAATATTGCTCGAAATAAGTTTTCGATTTTTTAATTGTTATAAAAAGCATGATTTTTTATAATAATGTTTGTCATTGGAGTAAGGTTAGTTAATAATGAACTGCCTTTGTCAAACCATGCTTTATTCATATCTTAAGATGATAGCACCATTACTCCCATCAGTTGTAAGATATAGAGCTAGTTATTAAGAAGGAGGATTCTATGAAAAGGGCATACCCTTTAAAGAGTTATCTTACTGTTTTCTTCACACTTTTTATTTTCATCGCCTGGGGTTCAGCTCAGAATTTGCAGGAGTTCGAGGAAAAGGTTACCGAGCTTACTCTGGACAATGGATTGCACTTCATCGTGGTTGAGCGACACGAAGCCCCAGTGGTTTCATTTCATACTTACGCCGATGTAGGCTCTGTAGATGAGGTAAAAGGCATTACCGGAATGGCTCATGTATTTGAACATATGGCCTTTAAAGGATCGGAAGCAGTTGGAACAACAGATTACCAAGCAGAAGCAGAAGCAATGGCAAAAATAGAACAAGCGTTTTTAGGATTAAAAGCCGAACGGCGAAAAGGAGATAAAGCGGATCCAGAAAAATTAAAAAAACTGGAAGAAAATTTTAAACAGGCCCAGGATGAAGCTGAAAAATATTTGGTTCATGATGAATTTGAAGAAGCATTTACCCGGGCCGGCGTGCAGGGACTAAATGCCTCGACGTCTTGGGATGCTACTCGATATGTTATCAATTTACCTTCCAATAAGGTTGAACTATGGATGTCTCTGGAGTCCGAGCGGTTTCTACGTCCGGTATTGAGAGAATTTTATAAGGAACGGGATGTGGTTATGGAGGAAAGGCGCTTGAGAACCGAAAGCAATCCAATTGGAAGATTGATCGAAGAATTTATTTCCGTCGCTTATAAAGCGCACCCCTACGGTGAACCACCGATAGGGCACATGAGTGATTTACAGACTATGACTCGAACCGAGGCGGAAGAGTTTTTTAAAACTTATTATACTCCTAATAATTTAACCGTTGGAATTGCCGGTGATGTGAATCCTGAAGAAGTAAAAGAATTAGCTGAAATTTATTTTGGGCGCATTCCCGCTGGCCCCACTCCCCCAAAAGTAGAAACAGTCGAACCACCCCAATTGGGTGAGAGACGCGTAGTAGTAGAGGACCCTTCCCAACCGTTTGTTTTAATCGGATATCACAAACCGAGTATTAATCATCCCGATAATGCCGTGTTTGATGCCATTACCGATATTGTCGGAATGGGTCGCACTTCACGGCTGTATAAACATCTGGTCAAAGAAAAGAAAATTGCCGTGGCCGCCTCCGGATTCCAGGGATTGCCCGGTCAAAAATATCCGGGGCTTTTTCTATTTTATGCAGTACCCTCCAGAGATCATACTAACCAAGAATGTGAAACAGCCATTGATGAGGAAATTGAAAAATTAAAGAACGAGTTGGTTACGGCGGCAGAACTCAAAAAAGCAAAAACCCGCGCCCGGGCAAACTTGATCCGTCAATTGGATTCCAACCGCGGGATAGCGTCTCAAGTGGCAGAATATCAATCACTGACCGGGGACTGGCGCAACCTTTTTAGAGACTTGGATCAAATTGACAAGGTGACCGCACAAGACGTAAAAAGAGTAGCCAATGAATATTTCAACTCCAAAAATCGCACCGTGGGAATCATTAAAACCACTGGTGCCTCAAGTTGAAATTAAGAATTTTAAGAGGAATATAAAAATGAAAACATACTCAATAAAAATAATTACGGTCTTACTGATGATCTTATTTAGTGGAATTATTCTGGCGCAAAGGAATTATAAAGATCTAACATATCCAAAATTACATGAAATTGAAATTCCAAAAGTAGAGCAGGCTACCCTATCCAACGGGATAAAAGTATTCTTTCTGGAGGATCACGAACTGCCCTTAATTAATCTTCATGCTATGATCCGGACCGGATCTGTATATGAACCAGCCGATAAAGTCGGATTGGCAGACATCACCGGGACAGTGATGCGAACCGGCGGAACCACCAGCCGCAGCGGCGACGAAATTGATGAGATTTTGGAAAGTATTGCCGCCCATGTGGAAACCTGGATTGGGGAAACTTCCGGCGGCGTTTCTATGTCGGTGTTAAAGCAGGATATCGATACCGGATTGGGCATATTGGCTGATATTTTGATGAACCCTGTTTTTAATGAAGATAAGATTGAATTGGCAAAGGTTACCCATCGCAGTCTTATTGCCCGGCGTAATGATCAAGTCACTCAAATCGCCGGACGTGAGTTTAATAAACTGATTTATGGACCTGAAAGTGTTTATGCCCGAACCACGGAATATGCTACCATTGACAACATCACACGAGACGATCTCATAGCGTTTCATAAACAATTTTACCATCCCAACAATGTCATGATCGGGGTATGGGGCGATTTTAAAAAGAAGGATATTCAAAGGAAATTGGAGGCCGTTTTCAAAGGATGGGAAAAGACTGAGTTAAATATTCCACCCGTACCTGAAGTAAAGTACGAGTATAAGCCAACCGTAAATCTGATTGAGAAGAAAGATGTTAACCAAACCAACATTTACATTGGGCACATTGGCGGCAGAAGAGATGATCCTGATTATTTCCCAATGATTATCGCCAACCGCATTTTAGGCATTGGATTTACCAGCCGGCTGGTCAAAAATGTTAGGTCGCGCCAGGGATTGGCTTATAGCGTATTTGGAATTTATACAGCCGACTACGATCATCCGGGTGTGCTATATATCGGTTGCCAGACTAAATCCGAATCCACCGTAAAGGCTATCCGTGCCATGTTGGAAGAAGCAAAAAAAATGACCGACAGTGAAGTGACGGACGATGAGCTTGCCGTAGCTAAAGAAAGCTATCTTAATTCATTTGTATTTAATTTTGATTCAAAGGGTGAAATTGTCCGCCGAATCATGACCTATGCTTATTACGATTATCCATCGGACTTTTTAATGAAGACAAAGGAAAGCATTGAAAAAGTAACCAAAGCGGATATCTTACGTGTTTCCAAAAAGAATCTGAAGTATGACGCCATGCAGATATTGGCGGTGGGTAATCCGCTTGATTTTGATGAACCACTATCTGTATTGGGTGGGGTCAATGAAATTGATATTACCATCCCGGTTCCCAAAGGAGAAGAAGCTCCCCAGGCTAGCGAAGCTACTCTTTCCAAAGGCAAAGAACTATTAGCAAAAGCTATTCGGATATTGGGTGGCGCCGAAGCATTCAAATCCATTAATACCATGAAGTGGAATGGCAGCATGACCGCTGTAGCGCCTCAGGGCGAAATAGAGATGGCGCTCAGCACGGTGATGATGATGCCGGATAAAATTCGTGCCAACATTCAGACGCCAATGGGGGAAATGTCCCAGCTCTTGAATGGCAATCAAGCCTGGATCGTCTCCCCGCAGGGCACTCGTCCCGCGCCGGAGCAAATGAAGGAGCAATTGCAAACCAACCTCTGGCACAATGTTTCCTATCTTTACGCCAATTCCGATCAGGAAGGATTAGCTGTGCAGCATTTGGGGCAGGAAGAAGTGGATGGCGTAACATGCGAAGTGCTACATATTACCCCTAACGACATTCAAGGGTTCAAGCTATATTTGGACGCCGCAACATATATACCCGTAAAAATGAGCTTTCAGGGGATTAATATGATGGGCGCACCGGCAGCTACGGAACAGATATTTTCCGATTATCGCGAGGTAGGAAATGTGAAACTGCCTTTTAAATCGGTGACCAATCAGGACGGCAAAAAAGCACAGGAAGCGCTTGCCACTGAAATTTTGATTAATGTGGATGTGGAGGAGAGTCTGTTTACGGTAAACGAATAAACTTAATTAACCCATCGCCGCGCATAATATTGATATGTCATGCTGAGTTTATCTCAGCATCCGATTTTTAATTCTCTATTCCTTAATCGCAGTATGAATAAAATTAACCCTACTATCCGCTTCTCCGACCGCGTTCAGTATTACATCAAATATCGTCCTAAATATCCAAAGGAGATTCTTGATTTTTTCAAAGAAGAATTGAAACTCTCCATTCGGCACACCATTGCTGACATCGGCTCCGGTACAGGTTTTTTGTCCAGGTTGTTTCTGCAAAATGGAAATGTGGTTTACGGCGTGGAGCCGAACAAAGAAATGCGCCAGGCGGCGGAAAAACTTCTCGATCAATACCCAAACTTTAAGAGCATCAATGGTAGCGCTGAATTTACGGACTTAGAATCCCGCTCCATTGATTTTATAACCGCGGCGCAGGCATTCCACTGGTTTGATATTGATGTATCGCGAAATGAATTTAAAAGAATTCTAAAACCTAAAGGGTGGATAATACTTATCTGGAATGAACGTTCTGAGACTTCCCTATTTCTAAAAGCCTATGAGCAATTATTAAAAACATTCAGCGCGGATTATCAAAAAGTGGATCATCGTAATGTTAATGACAAAGTATTAACTCAATTCTTCGGGTCTAAAAACTATAAACTCAAATTATTCAAAAATGAACAGCAATTTAATTTTGAGGGATTGAAAGGCAGACTGCTCTCATCCTCTTATGCTCCAATGGAAGGTCATCCAAATTACCAGCCAATGATCGCCGAACTACAACGAATTTTCACTTCTTATCAGCAAAAGGGTAAAGTCATATTTGAATACCGTACCAAAGTTTACTTTGGAAAATTAGAAGAATAGCACCTCAAGAAAAATTTATTTTAATCCCAAAAATTCTCTAGTTGTCTTGCCAGTGGGGTGTATTTGTACAGAATTCAGGCAGGCCAATATGTGGAAGTTAGGAAGATGGTCCTCCTGCCCCAAGGCATTGTAGGATAAATCCTCCTGGGTTAGTACTATAGCGGATAAATGTTGATGAAGTAGCATTAAGGGCGGTCATTCGACCGCCTCCTTCTTCCTACCTTAACATGGAACATAAAAGCCTCGTAGATTCTGTTTTTTAAAATATGATAGATTCTGAAAACTTCGATCAAAAATAATCGTATTAAATTTGTGAAAAGATTCATAACGCATATAACCGGATTGAGATGAACCAACCTTTCCAACATTTCACTCGACTTAAATAGAAACAATATTTAAGAGACTCTATTAATAAAGGAGAGCATCATGAAAACTTGGAAGGTGTGGAAGTTTTTCATTATCAAGTTGACATTGATTATTGCTTTGTTTGTGTGCTTTTCAAATGGTGCTGCGCAGCACCTGAATGTTCAAGTCGGTGAAAACTTTTTGGAAATAGCATCCTACCCTAACGAACCTTCTATCGCAATCAACCCCAAGAATACAGACCAAATGATTGTGACCACAAATGGTCCTGTGAAAAACTATTATTATTCCTATGATGGAGGCATCAATTGGATTAGAGCGGGCAACTATTCATTTGATTTAGGTCGTTGGGGCGATCCATGCGTTATTGCAGATACATCCGGAAATTTTTATTTTCTTCATCTGGAGCGCCTGCGATCAGGTCCTGTTTTATTACTGCCTGACCGTGTATTCTGCAGAAAGATACAATGTGACCAAATGGCCGGAGGCTGGACGGATTCCTCCTATACAGGTCTGAATCCGCCGAAAATGCAGGATAAGGAGTGGGCGACCTATGATTTAATCAACCAAAATCTGTATGTAGTATGGTCCGAATTTGATGAATATGGCAGTCCAAATCCGAATCATTTCAGCAACATATTGTTTTCGCGTTCGGCGGATGGTGGAGTGACCTGGAGCCAACCAACGCGCATCAACCAAGTCTCCGGAGATTGTCTGGATGGAAATAATTCGGTGATGGGGGCCATGCCGGCGGCGGGACCAAGTGGAGAGATTTATGTATCCTGGCCGGGTCCAGATGGAATCATCTTTGACAAATCCACCGACCAAGGACAAACATGGTTAGCACAGGATATCATTGTGGCAGCCAATCCAGCGGGCGATCATTATGTTATACCGGGTATTTACCGTGGCGGAAGCGTTCCTGTAATTGCATGTGATTTGAGTAATGGACCTTACCGGGGGACAGTCTACATCAACTGGTCGGACCAAATTAATGGGTCTAATGATACAGATATATGGTTGAGCAAATCAATAGATGGAGGGCTTACATGGAGTCAGCCAATACGCGTAAACGATGATCCTCCCGGAAAGCACCAGATGTTTCACTGGTTAAGTGTGGATTCAACCAACGGATTCCTTTATTGTGTTTTCTACGACCGGCGCAATTACAGTGATAACCAGACCGATGTATTCCTTGCTGTCTCGAGGGATGGGGGTAATACATTCTCAAATTATAAAATTAGTGAATCTCCCTTCATTCCCAGTCCAGTGGTATTTATGGGGGATTACAGCAATATAGCAGCTATAGGCGAGAAAATTCGTCCCGTGTGGGCACGCATGGACAACGGTCGTGTTAGTGTTTGGACGGCAATTATTGATCCGAATAGCATCACTTATGTTTCCCATTCCAGAAAAAGCCCTATTCCCAGTGAATTTGGGATCAGCTCTGTTTATCCAAATCCTTTTAATTCTATAGCTCATATCCGCTACGGACTTCCGAAAACATCGGATGTGAAGATAGAGGTGTTTGATATATCAGGTCAAAAGGTTGCCACACTTGAAGATAGACGAAAATCAGCTGATTATCACACAATTGACTTCGATGGCAGTCAATTGTCAAGTGGAATTTACCTGTGTCGTATTCAAGCAGGGGTTTATGTAGAAGTTGAGAAAATGGTCTTGATGAAGTAAAACGGATATTAATTCCAATTAACAAAGTGAAATAGTGGGGCGATTTTCAATCGCCCCACTATTTTTTATTTCAGTAGTAATAATTTCCTGACCCTTTGCCCTTCATTTGCTTTCAACATTAAATAATATACCCCGGAAGCATAACCAGAGGCATCCAACACCAAACGATGTTCACCGGCATCTAAGAATTCATTTGTTAAAATTGTCACTCTTTGACCAAGGTTATTATAAACAGCAATATTAACTCGACCCGATGCCGATAAATTAAAACGAATATTTGTCGTGGGGTTAAACGGATTGGGATAAACTGGAAATAGTTCAAACTTGCTAAGTAATGGTTTCTCGCCTTCCACGTTTGTGGGAGGAGAATAAAAAGCGGCGTCATAGGTGTTAATGATTCCCCACCCATATGTGTTGCTGGGGGATGAGGCATTATCAGCGGTATTTTTCAGCGCCTCCAGGATTTGCATATTTGTCCAAGTTGGGTTCACCTGCAAAACCAAGGCTGAGGCACCTGCCACCAATGGACAGGAAAGAGAAGTTCCGCTGGCGGAAGTATAGCCGGGATTATAGGGACTCGCACAAACAGTGCCCACACCCCGCGCCATCACATCCGGTTTGGTTCGCCCATCGGCAGTAGGGCCCATAGAACTGAAACTGGCCCTGTTCCCCGAAGAACTGACCGCTCCAACACAGCAAACACTATCTCCGTCCGAAGGAGCTATTAGAGTATTTTCAGGAAAAATTGCGCTTCCCTCATTTCCCGCAGAATTAACCACCAGTATTCCCCTGCTCGCCGCTATGTCTGCCCCAACAGTGGACACGGCCGTGTTGCCGTCCAAATCCTGCCAGGTGTAGCTATTTTGTCCGGGATCAAATTCGCGGTATCCGAGAGAACTGCTGATAATGTCAGCACCAAGACTATCCCCCCATTCCGCCCCGGCAACCCAATGGTCCTCCTCAATATTATGCTCCCAGTCGGTGTTTTCTGTTTTTGCCAATATGAAATCAGCGCCGTAAGCAGGTCCAATCAACTGACCCTCTTTATATCCTGCTAAAGTACTAAGTGTGTAGGTACCATGCCAACCTGAACCCATTTGTCCCGGTTCGTCCCAAACAATGCTGTCACCATTTACAAAATCCCAGGTATGTAAAATATTAAGATGCGTCAAAGCCTCATGCTGCAAATTAATGAAGCCGGCATCCAACATGCAAACCAGCACTCCGCTGCCGTCATATCCCATATTGTGCAGTGGAATGGTATTGATTTGGTTGTTTTGATCAAAGGAATTCCCGTAATTCAGCAGGGTACTATGAAGCTGTTGTGCACCCGTCGGCTTCTCTCCCTCCGGCAGCGGTTTCCTCTTGCTTTCACGGACGATATCGATTTTCTTAACAAATGAAAACTGCCCCAAGTGCTTTAACGCTTTGCCGTTGGCTTCAACCGATACGGCATTTAACCAGCGGGACTTATGACGGATTTTTTGTACCTGTGATCGGATCTCACTGATATAATTCTTATTCACGGCAATATCTTTAAAATCTACCAAATTGTCCGCGCTGCGGTTGCGCAAACGGCGTTTCAATGCCCGGGGTGTAAGATTTGTTTTTACAGCCTCAAGCTCCGACTCAATATTTGAACCCTTGTCTGTAAAATATACCCAGGCCTTAACCGCTATATTTTCACCTTCTTGTTCGATCACCCTCTTTAATGTTGGAGAAAACTTGTCTGGCGATTGGGCATTGGAAGTTATGCAAAGCCCCAGACTCAAAACAATTACCGCACTGATAATGATTGATAGTTTCATAACAGATCCCTTCAATGTTAATTTCAATTTTTAATTTTCTAATATAGATTATGATCGCTCATCATGCGAACAAAATTTAACAAATTTATGATAAGGTAGTAAGATCGTCTCAATCGAGCAACCGCCTTAACCGGTCATCACTTGTGATCGCTTCGATGTCGCTTAAAAGAATTCTTTAATCTTCAAATTAACTTTAAAACAGACTTTTTACATCCTAAATTGAGACTAAAATATTTGCAAGCCAGTTAAACTCAACTTAATTTGTTAAAACACTACGAAAGGTAATGGAAAAACATGAAAGCTTTACAGGGCAAGGCTACATGGCTACAGATTGGAGCATTTTTGATCTTGGGGTTCAGTATTGGTTTTTCTCAAGCTCCCCAGACTGCCAATATTAAAACTCTCATTGAATCTTTTAAAAGAGATGAACGGGGACCTTACCAATCCATTCGGTGGTTTTGTCTCGATGGTAGAGTGCTCCCGCCCGACCAGCGTTGCGGGCCGCCGGGCGGCTTCCAACATGCCCTTCCTAAAGATGTGGTTCAGAAAATCGCACAAGAGCAGGGTATTTACCTGGGGCAAATTTTGTCCGGTACCCATTACGATGATTTCTGGGACGCCGCTGCACAAAATTCCCGGGTAAAGCAGTACCAGTTAGAAAAATACCTTCAGACTACAGATGATGGCTGGATTTTACGACGGGCACGGTTTTACCGGGGCGCGATACAAGCAGAGGACGAGGAGCGATGGGGCTTGGAGTTTTTGAAAGAGACCGTGGCCCAAAATGAATTATTAACTAAACAGTTTTTCCTGATCCGCCAGATCATTAAAGATATTCCACATAATAGGAAAGATAATCGCTGGGAACTGATCCGGTCATTATCAACCTCAATAGCGGACTCATTTGCCGCGTTTATGGATTTAAGGATAAAATTGCATGGATTACCGGATGCGGAAGATGTGAAAAGAGTAAAAGATTTCCATGTGGACAATCGCCAAAAAATAACACCAGAAATTGACCAACAATTGCAAAGCTTGGAGAAGGAACTGGAATCAGCTTTTCAGCCGCTAAACTTACAATCATTGAATGATTATCCTCGCAGGCTGCCGTCCAAATCACCAATCGCTGTTATTTTGAACCGTCTTTTGAAAAAATACAGCCCCGAATCAAATCCTTCTCAAAGTGAAATTTGCTCTGAGCTTGCAGAATTTTTGTGGATCATTCGCGAAAAATTGCCCGATGAAAAATCACCAAGCGCCCGTGTAGCCATGTTGGATTTGTCAATTGAATTGGAATCTATACTTTTCCGGCTAAGTTATTCGTGGAATCCGCAAACAATAGCTGAGCTCCTGCAAAAAAGCTACGTACTTTCCAAAGCTGCTGCAGGCTGTGGCTTTCTTGAAATGTGGGAATGGGAGACGATTAATCCAATGATAACTCCACCTGCAGAACAAGCAAGTTTAGCTCTGGAAGACTTCGTTGAAAAAGCACATTACGCACGTCGCGTAACCGAATGGGGCAGCGGTATGGTGCGGACCAATTTTGAACCGGTCATTAATTTGTTTGGCACTTTCGAACCATTGGCCTATGGTTTTACTGACGACAAAATCCGGTCTTCTATTTTATTGCCGCTTGGGAATGTAGCGGGACTGCTGGCAGATATTGCAGCGCAACATTCAAATCTATCAAATCAAGTCATGGGTATTAAAAACCAGAACGAGCTCCGCGGTTTAAATTCTGGCTATGCAATTGGAGAATTGGAAGTAGTCAACGGTCCGCCGGAAGGAATCGGATTTTCCGATAAAAAGATTTACGTTTTGCGGCGCGCCCCGGCAGACTTGAAACCGGTAGCCGGAATCGCCACAATCGCCGAGGGCAACCTTGTTTCGCATGTGCAATTGCTTGCGAGAAATCTTGGAATACCCAATGCAATTCTTTCGCAAGAGAATCTAAATGAATTAGTTGGATTTTCCGGACTAAATGTCTTTTATGCTGTTTCTCCCCGTGGATCAGTGGTGATGAAGCCGGCAGCGGAAATGAACAAAGCGGAGAAAGCGCTGGTTGAAAAACGCCAGCCACAAAAGGAAAAAATCCAAGCGCCTGTAAAGAAGCTCGATTTGCAGAATACGGAATTGATCAGCCTTAAGAAAATCCGCGCAACAGACTCCGGACGGCTATGCGGACCTAAAGCCGCTAACCTGGGACAATTAAAGAGTTTATTTCCCAACCGGGTAGTTGACGGATTCATCATTCCCTTCGGTATTTTTCGCCAACACCTGGACCAACTCATGCCCGGTACAAACTTAACCTACTGGCAATACTTGCAGGAAATTTTTACCCGGGGTTCTGCGGAAAGAAAACGTGGGGAAAGTGATGAAAAAGTTGAATTGTTTATCCTGGAACGCCTCTCCCTCTTTCGGGAGGCAATTAAAGGCATTTCATTCTTGCCCGATTTTGAGGAAACTCTCTATAAGAAATTTTTTACAGAATTCGGCAAAGAAATTGGGCAGTTGCCGGTTTTTATCCGCAGCGACACAAATATGGAAGATTTGAAAGAATTTACCGGGGCTGGGTTGAATTTAACCGTTTTCAATGTGGTCGATAAGAATAAAATAATGCAGGCTATCCGTGATGTATGGGCATCAGTGTACACGGAACGCAGTTACCGCTGGCGTCAAAAATATCTGCAGAACGCCGAAAACGTGTTTCCCTCAATCCTGATCATGCCTACGGTGAATGTTAGTAAATCAGGGGTAATGATCACTACTGGAGTCTCTTTGGGTAATTCAAACGATATTACTGTGGCCTTCAGCCGAGGAGCCGGCGGCGCAGTGGAGGGGCAGGCAGCAGAATCATATCTTCTAAAGGGAAATGGTACAGACTTACTGCTCTCACCCTCCCGTGAAATGAAATACAATATCCTTCCGGAGACCGGCGGAACCGAGAAAGGCTATGGCTATTTTAACCAGCATATTTTAACCTCGCGAGAACTTCAACAGCTCAGGAGTCTGTCAGAAGAAATTAAACAAAAATTACCCGGAACCCCGGGTATAGAAACCGAAGGCCCCTATGATGTGGAACTTGGTTTCAAAGATGAACATATCTGGCTTTTTCAGGTAAGACCGTATGTTGAAAACAAAAAGGCGCTTTCGTCCGCCTATTTACAAAACCTGGATGCAAAATTACCGAAAGGTATTCAAGTACCAATGAGCGGAAGACTCTAAATATTTTCTAATCAAATTCACGGTCCATAAAAAAATGATGAGCAAACTTATTTTCAAATATATCTTCCCGTTAAGCATTTTTCTGATAATCGTTGATTCCCTTTATAGCTATCCCCTCGACGGATATAAATTAACTGGAATTCGCCGGTTAGAACGTTTACGGCTGGTTATGGCGGACAGCTTACGCGGAACCAAACCACCTCCGGGCGGTCAGAAACTGCTGGCTGATATAAAACTAAATCTAATAGGTCACCAAGGTGACAGCCTGGAAACACTGCCCCCGGTCAATTTAGCATTACAGAAAGAAATCAATGCCCTCTTCCCTGACCGCCATGAAAGTTATTCACTAACAGTTCTCGATATAACACCCGGGGGAAAAATGCGTTTTGCCATGCGTCAGGCGGATCGCCAGTTTTCTCCCGGAAGCGTGGGCAAGCTCTGCATTGCAGCGGGTCTATTTACCGAACTAAAAAATATTTATCCGAATAATCCCGAAAAACGTCGTGAGCTGCTGCGCAGCCGAATGGTACCCGGTGGCAAATGGATTCATATCGACACCCATGAAATCCCGGTATACGACCCGGTAACGCGGGTATTTCAATCCCGCCCGGCAAAGGAAGACGATGTATTTAGCCTTTACGAATGGGCCGACCATATGCTCTCCGCAAGCGCCAACTCCGCTGGTAGTGTGGTGTGGAAAGAGGCGATGCTCATGCGCAAATTCGGCAAAAACTATCCCCCAACCGCAGAGCAGGAAAAAGAATTCTTTGAGAAGGCGCCCAAATCTGAATTACAGGATATTGCCATGGAGCATGTAAGAAAATCCATTAAACCTGGACTTAAAGATTTTGAGCTCTATGCCGAGGCCCACTACTCAACCACAAAACAAGGCAGTGAACGTGGTTTAATCCTTGTAGGATCCGGGCCGAAAGGTAAACCAGCATCTTTCCGTAATCGACGATTTCAGAACAGGCAAATCCGTGAAGGTGATCAGATTTCATTTCTAATAGAAACAAACGGACCGGGGGGGCTTTACACGGAGATAGGAAGGGTTTTCTCTATCGGGGAGCCGTCACAGGAACTGAAG
>Ga0209536_100002594_pt1 | contig 29466 bp, 46 predicted proteins | sample DeeMarSeWOR28_12_FD_187461 | JGI IMG/M metagenome (GOLD analysis project Ga0209536, IMG submission 187461) | Marine sediment microbial communities from White Oak River estuary, North Carolina - WOR-2-8_12 (SPAdes) (version 2) | ecosystem: Environmental > Aquatic > Marine > Intertidal zone >...
CGAACCGAAGAGGATGAGCGCTCCCATCCCCGTGCTGAGCGATACATACGCAAGGGAAAAGGCCGCCGCATAGGCAAACAGCGCGAAGGCGGAGCCCCAGGAGCCCCGGACCTCCGTCGTGCGCTCCCAGGACGCCAGCACACGAGCAAGGGGGATCAGCGCCAGCGCACCGCTCGCGAGTCGGACCGTGGCGAAGGAGACCGGATCGATCAGTCCCCCGCCCAGTGCCAGGCGGCAGAGCAGTGAATTGGCGGCAAACGCCAGGAGTGTGAATGTTGTAAGAACAACGACGCTCATCGGCTGGCCGAAGCGGCCCGTCTCTCCCCCCTGCCTGATCGCCTTCCAGTCCCGCTCTGCCTCCGGAGTCCGAAGGCAGAGCGGGGGAGTTGTAAAGACCTCATACAGCTACCGCGAGCGCCCGCAGGCCGACGCCTTCGACCCGCCGCAGACCTCAGCCGATGCTAGCGTAGGTGTTTCCAGCGCCGCCGAATTTCCGCATCCCGGGCGATCGCCTCGTTGAACCGTTCGATCGAAGCATTGCGGAACGCCGGGTTGGGACTCTGCGCCCGGGCTCGCTCCAGGTTGTCCTCGTCCACCCAGCCGGCAATAGGCGTCACACCCTCGTACTCGGAGATCGGTCTGCGGTAGATCCACCCGTCGCAGAAGTCTGCAAGCGTGAAGTCCTCATATCCATGCTGGTAGACAGCGTCACGAACGCGGATCTCCCCAAAGGGCCCACCATCCAGATCGAACCCCACAGGCCTGGGACCCCGGGCCAGCATCAGCGCATCGATGACACCGCCTGCCGGATGAATCATCGGAGCACCGAAACCCGCGGCCCCGTTCCAGGGAGCGTGCAGGAACACCGTCACGGCACGCTTCCCTAGAGCGGCGAAGACGTAATTGCCGCAGCGAAGATTCGGGTCGAACCCCCGGAACTCACCCTGAAAAACTCTCGGCTGACGGTAGGCAGTGAAGGCGTGGTGGATCCCGCAGTGGACCAAAACTTTCTTCCCTGAACGGACCGCATCCAGGATCACCTCCGCCCACTGCTCTTCACCCTCACCGTGCCACACCTTGCGCATGATCGCCGGGTCGTCGCGATCAGAGTCCGTGCGGACGAAACTCCAGTCCGGAGAATCGTTCAGTCCGAGCACCCGGAAGCGGGCCTCCTCACGATCCAGCTCCCGGTTCAACAGCCAGGCAGACCGGAAGATATCCCTGTACTCCTGGTAGCCCCAGAAGACCATCTGCCGGAAGAGGATCTCCCGTGCCAGCTCCTCATTCCACTCCCGTGACTGAACAAGCGAGTCGATCAGGCTCTGGTCTTCCCGTCGGCCGAACTCCGTCGCCAGCACGTGAACGCCCGCGCGGTGGAGCGGCCGAAGGAGTGACTGCACAAGGAGGGCATCATGCTTGACCCTGTGCTGCTCCCCAAGGAAGACCACCTCGTGTTCGGCAAAGAGCCCCACCACATAGCGCTCAGGGGTTTCCGCCTCAGCCTCAAGCCAGGTGGCAAGGCTTCTCTGGGCGAGGGAATCCACGGGCGGGGGATCGCCTGGGCCAGTCTCATTCGATCGACACCCGGCAAGGATCAGAAGACTCAGTGATAAACAGATCAGAGCTGTATTCATACTCTCCCTCACTGCTGTGGTTATGCCCTGGAGCTACCGATGAAGCCCGGCCTCGTCAGGAATGCGAACCCTCCGAGATCGATACTCCTTTCCACACTTCACGGGTCATCACACCCATGTGCACCGGTTCTACTCGCGAAAACTCGATATCACGCACCACGGTCATGTTCTTCCACATCAGGGCGTACCCCTTGCTGAACCGAACCTTCCTGATCCTGCGATGCCACAGCGTTCTCTCCTGCTCGGTTGCCTCTCGGGCTTCCCCTGCGGTGCCGAACAACCGGACGGCAGGCGGACTCGAGAACCTTCCCGCAATGAGCGATTTTAGCCAGAACCAGGAGCTGCTGTTGACGGCAAGAATGCACACCTGAGGGTGGGCCCGGAGATTCTCTGCCAGGCCGTGCGTAAACTCTTCAAAGTAGAAGCCGTGCCCCGGACCGCGCAGGATCAGTGATCCGATCGGAGTCACAAGGGGCTCCCCTTGCTCAGTGACCGACGCCACTGCATAGTGAAACGACGACCGAAATGACTGGCCAAACAGGCGCTTGATGTCGGCCCAATTCTCTTTGAGCTGCACTGAACGCCTCCTTTCACTCTCGGCCAGTACAGGGAAGGTGAATACTCTGCCCCACACCGGGCCGGGCGTCGCGCCAGACCATCTGCTCTCCCTATCTAACCATTGCGGTCAGGCAGAAGTATGTGCAGAACCCGCCGGCCCGGCGCGCTGTGTGCTGCTTCGTCCACTCATTCTACCACGTGACGCCACCGGCGGGGGGTGGCCACGCCCCCAGCACCTGCCTCAGGAAGACCACCTGCCCGACGTGATAGCTGGTATGCGATGCAATGATGTGGAGCATTTCCAGCCGTGTCTTCGTGCCGCGCTTCTCCAGAAGATCCGGCCGTCGTGAACGACGGACCAGCGCATCACGCTCGCGGCGGAACCTCCGGACGGTTCGTTCCCACTCCCTCCGACTGCCGGGTCGCACTCTGCCGGGCCAACTTCCCGCCGCGTGCTTTGGCGGCTTCGGACTCTTGCCATCGAGCCACTTGACGACCCACTCCTGCCAGTATATCATGTGGTTGACGAGCTGAAAGACCGTATGCGGAGCGCCGGCCGGTCGCTCTCCCGCAAGCTTCCAGCTCAGGCCGGCGAGAGCCGCCGCCGCATCGACGTGAGCATCCTTCCCGGAGAGTGACCTGCGCGCGGTCCTCTGCAATAGTGCATGAATGTCAGCCACCTGCCCCTCCTTTCTCACACCTTTCTATGCAATGGCTGTGAGTCTCGACTACCGGTTCGTTCCCGTACACGCTCTCGAGAGTCACTCTTGTCCTCGCCTCGGCGGGAAGCATCTAGCCGGGCACCCCCTCAGGAGTCTCTCCCCCTTTTGCTGTCGACTTGGACCAGATAATCTGTGCTCGGCGGTTCGATCCCACGCTGTCTGAGTAGGGTGACGAGCTGCCCTCGGTGGTATGCCGAATGCACCACGAGGTGCTCTACCATCTGCCGAAGGCTGTACTCCCACCGTTGTCCCCCAGAATCCAGGTAGCTCACGGCTCGATCCTCAGCGCCGCGCTCCAGGCTCGCGAGGAACTGAACCTGGCTCCCGTGCAGGGCCTCCAGTGCCGTCTGTATGCTCCTGGCCGTTGGATAGTCGCCTGGGTCCAGCAACGGGATCGATGAGTGCCCCTGCCACCGCTCCAGCCAGAGCTCCTCAGCCCAGAGGATGTGGACAAAGGTCTGCTGAATTGAGGGGAAACTGCTCACCACCGGCTGGGTGAATTCCTCCACACTCAGCCGTGATGAGGCGCGAGCCAGGCGGAGATTTGCCCACAGGTCGTAGTCAATGTGATCAATGATCGACGTCATATCAAGAACTCCTCCCAGGAGCTCGATCAGCCCGGGCCAGGGAGATCGGCTGGTCGATCCCCTTACAGGGTGGTGCCTGAGCATCCCGCTTTCGTTCACTCTCCCTCGTGGGGGCCCGTGAGATCGGTACGCCACGCCGTGCTTCGTGGGAATCGACGGCGACGCGGCCAGGTACAACCTGGTGAGGCGATGTCCGCACTTGGCGCTCGGCAGGACCGCTTCAGTCCTCCTCGATGGGGAGGTACAGCTCGAGGGTGATCTCCTCTTCCGGTGCCCCGGGATTGACGAGGCGCTCGAGTTCATGGGTCTGGCGCCACCGGTAGCCGTGGTCTTTGCTCCACGCGAGTAGGTGTTGCCAGACCTCCGGCACCGAACCATGCGGATCTCCGAGCACCCGGCAGGTGGTGACCGCATAGAGGCCTCCGGGAAAATCCTTGCGCTCAAGGCCAGAGGCCGCGGGTGTCTCGGGATCGACGCTGATCCACAGTTCGTAGCCGTAGACCGGGGCGTCTGCTTCCGGTGGCGGGTTGTTGAAGCCAAAGACGGGGTGGGCGCCGGGATGCTTCAGAAGACCGGCCGGCTCAGCCCAGGCCGAGAGCTTCTCCCATGCGTCGGCTTCCGGGTGTGGGCTCGTTACCTGCGCGCAGACCACTGACATCTGTGGGAGCCTCCGGATTTCAACTTCGATTGTGCTCACCGGACCTCCTTGGGGATTTCATCATCCCCTCCAATGGCGTCGTTTCCAAAGCGACATCACACTGACCTCCTCTGCGTCCGCTGCCGCCCCTCCATGCCTTTCCTGAAGATGCGAGCGCCTTCGGGCGCTCCAGCGAAGTCACTCTCAGTTTGTGCGTACTTCGCGGACCACGGCGAGGATACTTTCCGCCACGAGCTTCGGCGCATCCCTATAGAGGTAGTGCGTCGCCCCTTCTGCGAGAATGAACTTTCCCCGTGTAGATTTTCCGGCCAGGGTCCGACTCTGCTCGACCCAGTACCTCTGGAATTCCACGGCCAGCTCCCCGAACGAGGGATTGGGCTTTTCCGCGGCTATCACCACGAGAGGAGTGTCGCCAAATGATGATACGGCCTCAAGCTGTCTCGCACTCTCGTCGAACATCTCGCGATGTTCGGATGCAATCATCCGGAAGAACACCGACCGCACTCTCTCCTGGGCATCGGCAGAGGCTGCGGCGGAATCGGCCACGGCTTGCCATTCCGCGGTCATCTTTTCGGCCATCACTCTGAGAGCCCCATAGCGTCTTCCAAGGATGAATGAGAGCGGCGGCGGGTCCAGCAGTATGATCCCGGCGACATCGTCGGGATAGAGGGAGGCGAATACCTGCATATTCAGCGCGCCGAGTGAATGCCCGACGAGCACATAGGGGCCCGGAACAGATGCCATCTCAAGCAAGGCCTTCAGCTCCTTCGCTTCACGGCCGCTGTCACGGGGTAGCGGGCCGGGTTCACTCTGCCCATACCCGGCCCTGTTGTATGTGATGACTTGCGTCACCTGGGCGACGGGTTCCTGGAGTGCTTTGAGCCTCTCGAACTGATCCCCAAGGCCGGCGTCAATGACGACAACGGGAAACCCTTTCCCTTCGCGATGCATTTGAAGCCGATGCGATCCGACATCGATCATCTGATCAGAAATAGGATAGGTCTCCCGTACACAAGAGACAAGAATCAGCAATGCAACCGAGCAGATCGTCGGTGCTCTCATGGTTCGTCTCCGCGCAGCAGCACTCTGGTCAGGGGCAGAGAGGAGATGACTACCGCCGCTCTGGTTGGCCGGCTCCGTGTGCACTCTCTCCTCAGGCAAATCCTTCTTCCTTCAGGAAACGGTAGGTGATGACAACCTTCCTCTCCCTCGTCGCGGAATGATCAGCCCATGCGCACTGGCCCCCATACGCGCGGCCGGCATTGGCCGCGCACACCAGAACTCCGGGAAGGCCCTCATCATCCCCCAGCCCGCCACCACAGCGGCAAGAACTCGCGCTCGGGCCGAGACGAAAGCACCGCTGGCTCCCTGCACCGCGGAGCTGAGTGGCCTTACGGCCTTTTCCCTCTCTTCCCTGCCCGGTTCACTATCGGCAAGGCTATCGCGAGAATGATCGCCAGACGAAACGCGGTCGGCCAGTCAATGGTAGCGTCGCCGTGCGCGATGAGGTTCCAGAGCAATGTGACGATGATTGTCACAACGAGGGTGACAACAAATGTCACGGCGACATCAGTGAACAATCCCCGGTTCTGCATAGGTTTTCCTCCGACTGTTTTACCGGCCTTCCCTGCACTCCGGTAGTACTCTTTTGCCCGTTCAGTGATCGTTCGAACAAATGTCTCTTTTGCCTCCGTGTACGCCACCCGGTCCCTGCGGTGGGCATCCGAGAGGCGTTCCTTGAGCAGACTGTATTCCCGTGCAACTTCCGGATGCTCGATGAGGTAATCACGAAAGAGAAGTCGTTCCCAATGCTCAAAGCCTGCCTCCACCATGTGGATATGGTGTGTCCGGTTCCCCTGACTGTCACGCTTGATGAACCAGGCGTAGAACGGTGGCGTGTCTTCGCCCCGCGACGCTCGCCAGAAATACTCATACCCTTGCGCTTCGAGAATCGGAGCGATGCGTATTCTGGTTTCATCAAGACTCGTCACTTCAACGAGAATATCCACAATGGGTTTTGCCGACAGCCCAGGCACCGCAGTGCTTCCGAAATGCTCGATCCTCCTGACCAGATCACGAGGCAACGCCGAACGCAAATGGCGCCGTTCCTGCTCGAACATCGCCGGCCAGCGAGGGTCGTACGGCACAACGGCGACCTCCTCACGCACCACGCGGGCAATCTTCTCTTTCAGGGTTTCCATCATGGTCTCGCGCGGCAGCTGGCCTTCACGGCTCTGCCCAAATGGCACGCTATCGCCCCCCGAACCTCAACATGAGCTTCCGGATTTTGATGAGTGGAACCGCAACCCTCGGCGCGGTGTAGGAAACGGGCCTTCTGGTGATACATCGTTCAAGATGGTCAACAGCCCGCTCAACAGTCATCAGAAACGGTTTTACTTCGCCCTTCGCCATCTTTGTGTCGACGAAGCCAAACCGTACCGTGGTCACAGACACACCCAGAGGCTTCAAGGCCATTGCCAGTCCCCCGAGGTAGTTGGAAAAGCCCGCCTTGGAGGCGTGGTAGGAGGGAGCGTTGGCTGAGATGATCTCGTCGGCCAGACTCGAAATCCCGATGAAGTGGCCCCGTCCTCTCCTGACCATCTGCGGTATCACTACCGCCGCAGTTCTCACCATGCCGGTCAGGTTAACATCAATAATTCTCGCCTCAGCGTGCATCGCCAGGGGATCAAGCAGTTCTCCGATCCCCGCACAGTAGATACACAGATCCAGCGGGGCCTGCAACACCAGATCCTCAAGCACTTCCGGGTAGCGGGGATTGCCCACATCCGCGATCTGATGATGGTAGGCTCCGTCCTGAATCGGGGATTCGCTCCTGGACACACCAACAACCTCCCACCCGGCCGCAAGGAGCCTCCGTGTCATCGCCAGCCCTATGCCATCGGAATTGCCAACGAGCAACGCTCTGCGTTGCACCCGCACTCCTCCTCTTTGGCTTTGCACGGCAAAGGGCACCCATGCCAACAGCGCCCCCTGGGCTACGGCCGGGGACACTTCCGCGGGAGGCCACCACAGCACATCATCGCAGACCATTGTCGCGCTGGGTGGAGGCTCCGGCTGGAGCGGTGGAGAGCGCCAGCAGGCGCCATGGACTGATACCGGCAGCGGCCAGTCCGATGCCGACCGCTCCCTGGACGAGCCCGTTGTTCGAAAGATATGCTGGCATCACTATGCCGAGCCCAACGGCATCAATCAGCACATGCGTCAGCATGGCACATTCGAGGCCGTGCCTCCAGTATAACACGCCAAGGGCGATGCCGAACGATGTGTTCACAGCGAAAACGCGGGCAAGCGCGCCAGGATCGGCAACGAGTTCGACACCAGAGAGATGGTCGTCGATATGGGCCCATCCGAAGATGCCCGCTGAAATCACGATCGCCATCCAGTACACACTCCTGGTGTGAGACCCATCCCGTCATGCCAGAGGCGGCCGCCTGCCCACACAATCAAGGTGAGGAGAAAGAAGCGATAGAAGAGTTCCTCCTGGATACCGGCGTCAACAGATGCGAGAACCAGAGCCCAGGCCGCAGGTGGACGTTCGGGCGCGGCCCCGAGATTAAGAATCACGACGAGCACCCCCCCGAGCAGTGCCGTCAACAGTGAGAGAGCAAGGACCCTGGTGGCCCACGCCGTGATCGCCTGTTTCTTGAGCAGCCCGCTCCAGGAGCGGGGCGCCCAGTTCGGTGCGAACGGCCAGGAAAAGAGCAACACCGATCATCACCAACGTCAAGGCGGTGTAGACCGCCACAGTGAGCAGGAATCCAAGGGGGGTATCCGCTGCCCGCAGCAGGGGGATGGAAGCAACGTTCCCCACGATGTACAGAAAGCCAAGAATCCAGAATGCTCTCCAGCTGAAAGGCCGCATCCTGGGGATGGATAGGGATCGATGGCCAGTTGTTTTGGGCTTCTCCGACATCGCGAGACTCACTCAGGAGCTGACCTGACCGACAGAGTGCTCGGCCCGGGCGTTGCGGCCGCCGGGGACAGGTTTGCCGAGGTTCACCGTATAGGCAAGCCGGCCGCGGTAGACTGCTCGCTCTTCGAATCCCACCTGGCTTGAGAGCTTGCGGATGCGAGCAAGGGAGTGATAGTGCGGGTCAGGCAGGGCTTCGGTGACCGACACCACTCCACCCGGCCGGAGAGCTCGAAAGAGCTCCCGCAAGGCCGACGGCTTGTCCCGGATTTCGCCCAGAACGGTCACAAGAAGGGCCACATCGAACTGATTCTCCTCGAGGTTCCCTTCGCCGAGGCCGGCATGGAGTAGCTCGACATTGGTCACGCCCTTGGCCTGGAGCCGCCTTCTGAGTTTTTCCAGCATGCCCGCCTGGGTGTCGAGCGCGACGACTCGCCCCGCTGGCCCGACCGCTGCGGCCACTGGCAGCGTCACGCGCCCGGGACCGCAGCCAGCATCAAGGACACACATCCCGGCACGGATTTCGGCGCGCTCAAGCAGGACCGTCGCTCCGGCAACGGTCTCAAAGTAAGGGTTCTCAAGGAGGGGCACCAGCCAGGACGGACAGGGCCAGGAGGCGACCCGCCAGAGGACAGAGATCGCAACGATCAGCACAAGCAGGCCCACCCCGACCACGACAACATTCATTATGCGATCCGATACTTGAAGTGACTCCTTCTTCCCCGGCTTTCCTGTGGCGCAAAGCCGACCCCCGCGAGGCCACTTGCCGGACGGTAACCCCATGCCCGACAACCGGCATGGAGGTCCACAGACTCTACCGCCCTATTCTGCCCTTGGGCTTGTATTTCATCTTCATGTAGCGATCACCACGCCGGAGCTCCTCAAGCATCTGCTCAAGTCTCCGTCGTTTCGTTTCGGGCCGCTTCGCGCGGCTGATCCACCCAACATAGTCATTCTGTTGATATGCCGGGCGTCTTCTGTATTCGGCGAGGAGCTTGCGCCCAACCAGGGCTTTTCTGACAAAGGCAGGCATGGGGTGAATTGATCGGGAAAGCCCGGCAAAGCTTGCTCTTCCCATTGCGTTTCGCTCCTTCATGTGCCTAGTTGTGAACCACTGTCGGAACCTCTGCAGGTGGAGTCTAGAGTTCGCCTTAAGCGTCTTGCCTGTCGGGGTTCTCCGAGAGTCTTCACCCTCAACTCCCGTGTCCCGGTCTGGCATGAGAGGCGGGGGGGGGCGATATGCTAGAGCACCGGACCGAGCTTCTCCCGAGCCCAGCCGAGGCTCCGCCATGCCTGCACGGTTGCAGCCAGATACCAGAGGCCGAGCACCGGGCCGACATCAACCGAGCCTGCCTCGGCTGGTGGTGTCGGGAAGCTCAGAAGGTTGAGCACCAGCACAAGTCCTCCGAGCACCAGGCCGGGGACGGCAAACACCCACCTGAATCGTGGATGGTTCACCATGGCACTGGCCAGGAAGACTGTGCCGAGTGCAATATAGACATCCCATGCCACATCCAGGCCCAGCCAAATCCCCACCATGGCGGGTTCCGCCTGAGCGCCCAAGGCAAGGTGCCGGACCGCCAGCTGCACCAATACCATTGCGGCAAAGAGAGCGCCGGCTGCAACGTTGGCGATCGCCCCTAGGGTAGCCATCACCGATTCGCCCTGCACGCGAATGAGCTGGAGCAGCCCAAGACTGCCGATGCCAATTGCCGGACCCAGGAGAGCGGCGGCCGTTACCGCAGCCACAAACGGGAGGGGTGCAAAAAGAAGGAGCGGGTAAAGGAGGCTGGCACACAGCCCCCCAACGACGCCAGCTTGAATCCAGCGGACCTGTGGGTGATTCCGCATCGCTGATTCTCCATCCGGTTAATGTGTTGACAGGACGCTGCGAGCCAAGCGGAAAACCACCCGCAGCCTCAACGAGTGCCAGAGATCTTCACCCTTCCTTCCAAGATTTGCTGGCGAGCTCCAGGATTCCCATGCCCAGGACGACTCCCGCCACGCTCCACAACAGAATGTGGCCGCGCAACGGCATCTCGAAGGGAATGAACAGTAGCCACACCAGGAGCACTCCGCCACCGCACAGGTTGATGGCAATGGCACCGGCGAGGCCCAATCCGCGCACCCCCTTCGCTCCCCACAAGAGCTCGATGAACAGTGCCACGCCAATGCTTGCAATGACGGCCCCCAGGATGGTTGTATAGAAGTGGTGCTGGACTGATGGCAGACCGAGAAGATCGAGCATGCCCGCTGGGAAGAGGAGCAGCACCGTGCCCAGCACCAGGTTAACGGCGCCATCGATTTCGAGTAGCGTCTTCTTCTTCATGGCAAACCGAAGAGTATGGGAAAGGCGAACACACAAGCGCCGCTACGGGACTCTCTTCCTACGAACGCCGCCGGCAGAACATGAATGAAATAAGCCTTGGAGGCGTGCCGCCATCTTCTTCGTGCCACCACTCCTTCAAATGTTCAACGTCGAACCCACACTCCGCTGCAGCGCCACTATAGTCTGAGACGTGGTGCACGAAGGCAGCGATCTCTTGTTCTCCCTTCGACGAGTGGAACCGCGCGCGGGTTCCCTGATACTGGCGGAAGGGATGGAGTTCACACACAAAGAATCGGCCCCCCTTCACCAGAGCGCGAGAAGACTCAGAGAAGACCGAGTGGAGATCCTCCACGTGCTCCAGGACAAGATTGCACACGACGAGGTCAACAGAGTGGTCCTCCGCTGGCCATGGCCTGCGAATATCGGCCAGAGAGAATCTCACATTCTCAAGCCCCGGCCGTGTTCGCGCTCTCGAGATCATCCCTTCTGAGATATCGATGGCATGCACTTCCTGGCTGATTGAAGCGAGAAAGGGAGTGTTCTTACCTGTCCCGCAGCCAAGCTCAAGGATGACCCGGCAGTGGAGACCGCCGAGCTCCGCCCTGGTGACCTCCCTGTCCAGGTCGCGGGTAAGGTTCCGGTCCGAATCGTATGTTTGCGCCCACTCGTCGTATACGCGGTGAATATTCACCGTTGCCGTTCCCGACCTGGCCTGTACGCCTTGAATGCGATCATCAGACATCACAACCTATTGATGCGAATAGGCATCCCACACCACCCTGGCGATATCTGCTATTACTTCATCCCGAGTCTGCTTGTCCGCCGCCGAATCAGCCACAAACACGACAAGAATCACATGGCCACCCCAGGGAAGGGCGATGATCCCCACGTCGTTCGTTGCTGCAGTGATCCCCTCGTCATTGGTCCCCGATGAACCGCTCTTGTGGGCAACGACCGTACCCTCCGGCAATCGCCCCTTGAGTCTTCCGGAACCTGTGGCAGCCTGAACCATCAAGCTCCACAGATACTCCCTGCTCCGTTGCGAGAGGATATTCCCAGAGTAGAAGGCATCGAGCAGTCGGCACATCGCCGCCGGCGAGCTCCAGTTCTGAAACTGAACCTCCCATCCCCTGTGCATCTCTTCCTCAGTCGCTACGATGGCCATATCAGTGATTCCAAGACCGTGGACATACTCGTTGACCGCGGCCGGGCCCCCAACGAGCCGAAACAGTATGTCACAACCGTTATTATCGCTGAGCGATACCGTATAGGTGAGCAATTCATCGAGGGTCACAACCACATTGCCATCCGGATATCTTTCCCGCAGCGGACTCCACGTATTGGGGAGCAAATCCTCTTTGCTCAACTGGAGTTCCTGGCTCAGAGAGAGTGTGCCCTGGTCAACCTGGCGTAGCACAGCCAGGGCAAGTGGGAATTTGTAGACACTCTGCATTGGGAAGCGTGCGTCCCCGTTGATCGTCAGCGTATCGCCGGTCTCCGGGACGTGGACGGCAACCCCGACGAGCCCCCGGGCGGGCGCGATCATGCGCTCGATCTCTGCCCTCAACGAATCCCCCCGCACAGATGCCATCGCAGGGACCTGCATTGCGATGATGAGCAGGAGCGGAGCGTATCCTCTACGGGTTGTCATTCGATGGCACAGAGTTGGACTCCAACGGCCTACGCCGGGCCATACCATTCGAGGGGTATTACCTGGCCTGTGATATATCCGGATTCGTCACTGGCAAGAAAGACACAGACGTGATCCTCCGGACGCAGCATGCGATTCCAGTCCTCGGCTACTCCACTGCGGATTTCCGTATCACCTTTCCCCGGTGCAATCGCATTGACACGGATGTGATCGGCTTTCCCCTCTTCCGCGCACGCTCTCGTCAGGCCGATCTGCCCCGCCTTGCTGGCGCAGTAGGCACTCAGCATTGAATACCCCGCGATTCCGCCGAGCGAGGAAACATTGATGATCGACCCACCCCCACCCTGCTTCATGGGCGCCAAACATGCTTGGTGCACAATAACGATCCAACCAGATTGACTCGCAGGATGGTCTGGAACAACTCCTCGCTCAACCCCCAGACCGGACGTGCGGAGGCAATACCGGCATTGTTCACGAGGACTGCAATGTCACCAAACTCGGCCACCGTCCGCCCAACAAGCGCCTCTACGGACCGTTCGTCGGTTACATCGCACTGGACGGGCAAAGCCCTGGCCCCACTGCCTTCGATCTCACGGGCGACCTCCTCCACCTCTGGTGCGGTCCTTGCTGCCACCACAACGTTCGCACCCTCGGCAGCGTAACCAAGCGAGATTGCCCTGCCGATCCCTCGTCCGCCCCCCGTTACGATTGCAGTCTTCCCTTGAAATCGCATTGATGTGCTCAGACTGGATTCTGTGGTCCGTCTTTGCCGAGATCTCGAGCACTCTGGCTCGGGATTACTCAGGACGTTGTCACCTTCCCCAATGCCGAAGCCGCCTCCTTCGAACCCATGCTGAGGCGCCGCCTCAAAGCCAGGCGCCCCAGACGATCAGGGCGGCCGAAGCACCGAAGATAAAGGGACACAGACGGAATGGAAGGAATGCCACTCTGAATCCCGTGAATAGCGAAACGATCGCCAGAACGAGTAGCGTCCCCACCGCAACCGCAAAGACGGGCAACGGCCCTGAAACTCCGTACCCCGTCACCGTCCCCGCTACGGTGAATGCAGCGATGGAGATGAGCGCCACGCCCTCGACGATCCACTCCATTGTGATGATGCGCCTGTTGTCCGGGGTGATCTCCCCAAAACCTCTGACGACGCCTCTGGTGGCAAGCAGGTGCGCGACCCCCCACACAGCAGTCAGGCCGGCAGCGATATGGAGTACGATTGTATTCATCATGATCTCCCGTGAAGCCTGAATGTCCCCACGCTCGCGGCACCGATTGAGGCGGTGGCCACGGAGTCGTGAGTGTTGGATTCGATCGCTCGACCGTCTGACCCCTCGCGCTAGGCGTCTCCCTGAAATGGTGTACCGACACCGGTTTCACAATACGCCTTGAGGCTGTGCAAGTAGTACCCCCAGTGGTAATTACAGGAGGCCAGAAAATCCGTCGATTCTCGCCAGTTACCGTGCGTGAAGCGGAGGATGGTGTGGCCTTCCGATGCGTCGAGGTCGAAGAGGAAGGTGGTGTCGATCCACTCCGGATCTCCGTGGAAGCATTGCCACTCCACTCGCCGATCCTGATCGAGTCCGGTAACTCTCATCTTATTGTGGTATCGCTCTCCAAACCTGAACTCAGCGATTGACCCGACCTGTGGAGAGGCGATTGTCCCTGCTGTCCACCACGCCTGGAGGCCGCTCTGCTCGGTAATCGCCCTATAGACCACCGATACGGGCGCGTTGATGTGGACGAGGTGTCGGATTTCAGGCATGGATATTACCTCCGCTTACTGTTGACAGTCGTTGCGTCCTGACGGGGCCCGGTGTGCCTGAGGTCGAGAACCATGTGTCGCACAGCGACGTACCCGCCGCCGACGAGTAGCGATGCGGATTCCACTCCCCAGGTCCTGAAACCAGCTGCTTCGTAAATCCTGTACGCGGAAGTCGCGGTGTCACTCACCGAAAGACAAAGGTGGGTGACACCGGCCATCGAACTGGCAAGCCGGACGGCCTCCGCCAGGAGGGCTCGTCCCAGTCCGACTCCCCGATGCGATGAGCGCACGTACATGCCCCAGAGAACTGCCTTGTGTCTTTCCTTTTCGGTCTGGTGCCGGTATACGCCGGCCATGCCGACGAGCGCATCCCCCCGAAATGCTCCGAACACTGCCTGGGAAACCAGAGATATTCTGAGAAACTCGGGATCGAGTGCGCGATCAGAGGCCGGGGATGATGAGAAGGCCGCCGGCTCGCTGACAAGAGCCTCGCGACGTATCACGAGCAGAGATTTAATGTCCGCTGCGGTGAGGCGCCGGACCGAATGGACATCATTATGCACGGGAGACACCCAACCGTGGCTTCCTGGCAGCACTCGGTGTGGAGGAAGAGTGGTTGCCCGTCAGGCGCATACCCTGAACGCGGGTGGCTGCGTTATCCCAAGCGCCCTACAACCATCAAGGCGTCACGCTCAGACTGTGCAGTTGAGGGTTCACCATCGAAATGCGCTCTACCGTTCGTTCTAGCCGTTCGTTGCGGAGATTCTAGGCGTTGTCCCGGACAGTTCCGGAGCCACCGTTTGCCTTCACCGACTCGATGCCGCTTTCACACGACTGTGTGCTCGCGTACATTTGACTGGTGCCAATAATCTGGTGATTTGCTGCTCTGAGATTGAAGTAGTGCTTGCCGTTGGCAGACTCCTTGCGTTCATACCGCTCATCGAGCGCGCAGTTCGCGCGCACCGAAGCGATGCCGTTCTCAGCAGAAGTCTTTGTCGTGTAGAGCTCACTGCTGAGGATGGTTTCTGCATTCCCGGCCTTGAGTACAAACCGAAACTGACCATCTGTGCTCTTGCCAAGCTCAAACCAGCCTGCCATTGTCACTCTCCTTTCATCTGAAGCTGCGTGATATGATGTGGTCGCCGCTCGAGGCGTGCGACTTCAGGATCGAAACCATGCGCGGAAAAGTCAAGGGGACGGCCAAGAGAAATCTTCCCTGGGGGCTTTCCCCCCCTGCATCGTCCAGAGAGGTCACCAACGGTCAGGTGCGGGTCCTCGGCGCTCTATCGACCGTCTGAAAATCGAATCGGAAACCCGTCACAGCAGGGTCTCCCCCTGGGCCAATCCCGGTCGCGCGAGCTCGTCGATCCTCCGAGCGGTCTCGGGATCGAGGCGGATCTCCCCTGCTCTGGCATTTTCGAGCACCCGTTCCGGTCGACGCGTGCCGGGAATCGGCAAAATTTCCTCTCCTTTGTGGAGGAGCCAGGCCAGCGACAGTTGTGCCGGGGTGAGATCCAGCTCCGTTGCCAGCTGGAGCAGGGGTGCGAATGGATCCAGATTCGTCTTGAGGTTCCCCCCTCCATAACGGCGATTGTTCTGCCGGAAGTCCCCCCGGGGGAGGTCCCTGATCGTCCCGGTGAGAAACCTGCTTCCCAGCGGGGCCCATGCCACCAAGGCGATTCCGAGTTCACGCAAGGTCGGCAGGAGTTCTGTCTCAGCCTCTCGCCTCCACAGCGAGTACTCGTATTGCACAGCTGCGATCGGATGGACGGCATGAGCCCGCCGGACCTGCTCAGCGGTGACGTTGCTGAGCCCCAGGTAGCGAACCTTCCCCGCTGTCACGGCTTCCGCCATTGCACCGACAGTCTCCTCTATCGGCGTGCCGGAATCGGGGTAGTGCACGTACCAGAGGTCAATGACATCGGTTTCCAGACGCCTCAGGCTCCGTAGAAGGGCCTTCCGGAGGTAGGCTGGCGTGCCGTTGATCTTCATTGAGAAACCCCAGCCTGTCGGCATCTCCGTCGCCTCCTCTCCTTCTTCGAAGACGACTCCGAACTTGGTGGCCACGAAGGCCTGCTCACGCCGGTCCTTGATTGCCCGGCCGACAAGCGCTTCATTATGGCCACTGCCGTAGGCGTCGGCCGAATCAATCATACTCAGACCGCATCAAGTGCCCGGTGGATGGTCTCAAGAGCGTGATTGTCATCCGACGTGCCGTAGAAACCCTCCAGGACCATGGCCCCGTCTCCTATGCACCCGACGGCGGGGCCGTGTGAACCCAGTGGTCTCACTCTTATCATCAGTCCGTCTCCTGCCACATCATTGAACATGTGGTCCGACGGCATCAGCCGGACCATTCGGTTGATCTCCCCTGAGTTGATGGCCGCCACGAACTCCTCGGCCACCTCCGCCGGGTCATCATGACTCCCCCTTCTCTATTTCCGATGGAGCGTCTTGTGCGCTCGCATCATTTCCTCGACTGGGATACCGTCAATCGTCATGCCCTCCACGGTACAACGCTGAAAGACGGCACCCGAGAACACACAGTTACTGAAAACGCAGTCATCAAACTCAACGTTTTCGAACATGGCAGGCATCTTGGGTCGGTCTTCACCCGTGTTCATGCAACTGAATCTTGCTCCCCCAAAGTCGACTGCGCTGAACTTCGCCCCTCGCAAATTGATATTCTCAATTGACATCTGACTCATATCGGCATCAGATATCGTGCTCCGCGACATATTGACGCCACACAGCGAAGATTTCGATAGATCTTCCGAAGTAACCTGCAGCGGACCTGGCATCGTACTCGTCCTGTGATTGTGGCACCGACCGGGTTCGGGTGACTCTCGGCAGTAGGAGTCTTCCGCCTCATGGCTCCACCATCGGAGGAGGCTTGTTGTGCCGCCCGCTCCTTGCCGTGAAAAGACTACCAACAGTATCGTTACCCTCGAGGTGCGTTCTCGCCTTGATCCACGCCACGACCTCTTCTACGACTTCGTCAGCCATGACATGGTCGAGGCCGGCGTATTCCTCCGGCATGCCTGTCTGGCAGCGCTGAAAAGCATGGTTCAGATCCGCCACCTCCCGGATCGTCCAGCCGGACTTTCCGAGCTTCTCGACCAGCGCCCGGCCCGCGGCAATATTTTCGGCGGCCGGCACCTGGACATCCTTGGCGCCATACAAAACCAGCACGGGGCAGATGACGCGCGGTACGATCTGCATTGGATCCCAGCCCCAAACGGTATCCAGGCACGCTGAGGACAGGAGCCTTAGGAATTCTGCCCCCGAGAGCTGGTTCGTGCCCAAGATCACCTGAGTTCTCTCGGTGAAGATGCGGGGTGCCAGACTCGTCGCGAGCTCCTCAGCCTCTGGTTGCCGCACCGATGGCGTGCCCGACCGGGCGATTTCGAAAAGGGTGTCGAGTTCAGATACATACCGATCGAACTCACTGTCGCGTTGAAGGCCCCCGCGTGCGAGCAGGGCAAACGACTGCACGACATTGTCCCTCCCTGAAAGGAGAGGGCCCGCCAGCGACACGCAGAAAGCCGTCCTCGGGGCCCTTGCCGCGGCTGTCAAGGCGACCATCCCCCCCTCGCTGTGCCCTAGCAGTCCGACATGCTCGGCGGTGAAGCCCTCCTGTGTAAGAAGGTACTCGCGCGCGCCAAGCACGTCGGCGAAGAAGTCCTCTGGTTTCGCCGAGGAGAAATCTCCCTCTGATTCGCCAACTCCGCGCTTGTCGAATCGCAGTGAGGCAATACCTCCTCGAGCAAGCGCGTATGCCATCGTTCGAAACAGTGTGTGCCCGACGAATGTGACCTCACGGTCAATCGGCCCTGTACCAGACACGAGGATGACGGCTGGCGCGGCGCGACCTTCAGGCGGCACCGCAAGTGTCCCCGCCAGCCTAACGCATCCATCGGAACTGGGGAACGAAACCGGGATCTCCTGAACCATCGGATTGGCACCGACCTGCTGTTCTCCGGTCATGGGATTCTCCTCCGAGTATCGGCGTACGAGGACTCCTGGGCTCAAGACGTCGGCGATGCCTGGATGTTACTTCTGTCACGCTGCATGCTCTCGGCGCAATTCAGCTACTGTCATCCTTGGCCTACGGTGCGCGGGACCCGAAGGCGAGCCGGCACCGGGCTGCTTGGCGTCGTGCATGACAGGACCCTCCGCCGCCTTCACGTCTCGAGTATGCAGTGATCCGGTCAACCCCCACCCGACCGAGTTCACCTCAAGAAGCCGAGAGATCGCAAGAACTCCTCAGCCCGAGACATTGCCTCGGCTACGATCTTCTTGTCGGGCTGCGGGCGCTCGTTGTCCGGAACGCTCATGGGTGTGAACAAGTGTCCGAAGCCCTCATACACCTCTAACTCGCAGCGGTTGCCAGCCTCGTGCATACGGCGCCAGAAGCGTTCGACGAACGCCAGCGGCGTCACCGTGTCCACATCGCCCTGGAGAATCAGGGCTGGTGGCAGCCCCGGACGAACGTGTTCGTCTGGAGAGACATCCCGGACGTCCGCGCGACCAAGGAGGAGGCGCCGGAACCAGCCGTCACCTATCACAGAGACTGCCGGAGAATGGAGAATCAGGGCGTTCGGCGAACAGCTGACCTGAGAACCGCTATCAGCGTCGTCGAACACTGCCGCGCAGGCGGCAAGGTGAGCCCCCGCAGACCAACCGTATGCTGCGATGCGATCCGGATCGACGCCGAGAGAATCGGCGTGAGAACGGATCCACCGTATGACGCTGCGCGCATCAGCCATCGCCTCCAGCGGCGTGATGGTTTTCTGGTCCGATAAACGGTACTGGGCCGCAACACCGACCATGCCCATCCCAGCAAAGTGCTTCGCTGTCGGGAACGCCCACTGGGCTTCTCCCATGAACCAGCCGCCACCGTGGAAGAGCACGATAGCGGCTGACGGCTGCCCCGGCCTGGGTGAAGGAGAAAACAAAAACGCGTGCAGAACGGTTGTATCGCGCACCGCATAGACAACTTCGACAGGGCCCTCGATGCCAGAATCCTCCTTCGCCTGGCAACCAGAGCCAGACACAGAAACCACAATGAGTGCGCCAATGGCAGCGAGGCGTATGATATGCATCGTCCCAGTTCTCCTATAGGCACAGCACTCTGACCATCCTCCCGGCGGTTCCATCATCATCTGATGCCTGGGAAGCGGGTCTAGCAACCCACGGCTCGGAACCGTGCAACCTCCTTCACGAGTGATCCTCCCGGAGCTTGCGTGCTGAGATAAAGGGTACTCTCCTCAACATTATAGTGGTCCGAGGTATCCAGCAGGAAATCGACGCGCCCGTCGCCATCAAGATCTCCTGCCCAGAGCACCTCTGGATTGTGTTCTGATGCAAATTGAATCGGCCCATCGCGATCCCGGTATCCCGTGTAGGTAGCAGCGGCCTGCTGCTCTCCCCCAGAGCTGAGCTGGAGAACCAGCTGATACTGACGCTGCTCTCCCACGAGGGAGGAATCCAGGATGCCGATGACAAATTCCACCGATCCAAGAACTACGGATTTCCCAATGGCAAGCTCGACCGGCGTCGCACCGACGGTGCTGACTCTGCCTTCTTCAAAGACCTTTCCACGAAGGAAGTAGAGTGGATCAGGTCTAGCATCGCTGGTCACCAACCGACCGGTGAGTGAACTGGGATCATCGTCAAGTTCGTCGTGGACGGGTTTGACAGACACCCGCACACGCTGCAGATAGGAATCGGCACCACTGACGATCAGCGCGTACCAGAGGCCTTCGTCGCCCAGGGCAGCCTCATCCTCATGGAAGGTGCCCACTCTGAGGACTCGGAACGATGAATCAGTCTCTCCCGGAACGAACCGGGCAGAGGCAATGACGATGAGGAGAGGAAGTAGTCGCATGCTCGATCCCTGTGGAGACATCTAACAGATTGCGGCTCACCTGAAACAGGAGAAGCGATCAGCATCCTCCAGAGTGACCACCTCTGTGAGGCCGACGAGTTCCATCGCACTGAGACAGTCGATAGGGTGATGCTGACCCCATGGGACTCAAGGTTGTCAAAAGCGAGAAAACACACAAGACCGTGTGCGAGTACTAGAGGAACACTCCCCGCCCCTTTGCCACGCGGCGAAAGACGTCAGCGACAATGAGGCACTTCACGATTGCCCTCAGTCTATCGCCAGTGGCGGACCGATCAGCTCCATTCCATGAGCGAGCCATAGCGCTGGGTCTTGCGGGGGCATCGCGTTGGCTTTCGTTGTCTCATCGAAGAAAGCTTCCATCTTGCCTGCCGGGCTGAAGGCGATCAAGATCTTGCCTGGGTGAGTCCCTACGTAGGCCCAAACGTGGGGGACCTTCCTTGGGGCGAAGAGAGAATCTCCTGGCTTCAGGGCGAACCGCTCGTGCCCCACTTCGACAATGAATTCCCCCTCAAGGCTGTAGAACCACTCCTCTTGTTCGAGATGAAGGTGGCGGGGCGGCCCACCCTTCTCGAGCATTGTCTGCTCGATCAGGAATAGGCGCCCATCGGTATCACCTGAGGCGACCTTGTAGTCCAGTCGAGTGATGCCAAGGCCGCGTTGAGCCGCAAAGCGATCGTGCTCGCGCAGGATAAAGCGGGCACGACCTTCTGAGGATCTCATCATTGAACCTCCATGTGGAAGAGAGGCGCCAAAGAGCCTTGAGCCGAGCGGCCCCGGTGAGCTATCTCGATTCCCTTCCGCGCCTTGCGCAAGGTCCGCTCCAGAGAGACGGTACGCACGCGATCCTCTGTATGTGTTGGTCTCCGATTCCATACTTCGTTAGATCTTCCGGTAACCACCCCCCGTTCGTCGTCCCGTGAAGGTTCCATTGACCTGTAAGCTCGAGCAGATCGGATCTGTTCACGCAAAATAGCATCATTGTAGCTACTCCCGATTCTTCTCTAAGACTTCCATAACAGAGGACCAGGTCTCCCGCATCAATCGAGCTGCCAAATCGTGTGGGCTTTGCCCTGTATTGATCAACCATGCAACCGAAAGACCATATTCTGGCAAATATAGTGCTGCAGCAGTATAACCCAACGAAGATCCTAGGTGCCCAATTGCTTCCTGGCCGAGAATATCAGAGTAATCGACAACACCTAGCCCATAGATACCCCCTTCGGGATCAGGAAGGTCTACCTCAGGAAATGTCAACATTTCCCCCATCAAGGAAGAGTCAAGAACAGTCCGGTCGTGATAGAGGGAATACATCCAGCGAGCAAGATCATTGGCAGTTGCAAACATTACGGGGTGCGTAAGGGACGCTTGCCATGCCTTCGGTATTCCATACAAGTCTTCAAGAACTCCATCAGCGTCCACATCCATCCACGCATGTGCCACAGCCTCTCCAACAGTTGGCTCCACACCCATGCTGATGAATGTGTGTCGCAGCTTCATCGGTTCCAGAAAACGCTGTTGAATCTCAAAAGGTACAGAATGTCCCGTAACGTTCTCGATGATCTTCGTGGCCAGCAAAAAGTTCGTACTTGAATAATGCTGGACGCGTCCTGGAGAACCATAGGGAGGCAGGACGAACGTGCTGAACACCTCCTCAAGTTCCCACTGCTTGGAGTAGTCGACATCTGTACCTATCCATGGAAACGCTGGATGTTCAAAGACGTTAAAGATCCCGCTAGTATGATCAAGGAGCTGGCGAATTGTAGCGTTCTCATCCACATTGGGGAGATCTGGCAAGTATCTTGAAATCGGATCGTCCAGAGCCAGACAGCCTTCGGCCGCCAGTTCCAATACTAAGGCAGCCTGAAAGTTCTTCTCTATACTCCCCACATCAAAGATCATATCCGTCGTGATTGGAACATGACCGTGAGAGTATCCTGCAACGCCTGACCAGGGTTTATAACCAGGAACGATCACCGCCGCCGATAAACCTAAGGGATGGTTGACGGGATTATCTGTAAGAACTTGACTGATGGCGGCCTGCAGATCAAGCGCAAATGGTAGTTCTGGAAGGTCGGACTCGCTTTCGAGGTCTTCTGTCTTGCATGCGCTGAATCCCAATGCACAGAGGATGATCCGCAAAAGAAGCCACTGAGTGGGGATTGATCGAAGCATCAGATATCCACGTTTCTTGGAGGCTCGACTGCGTTGGTCTGGTTGCCGGATCATTGGCCGGTGCGTTGCGGGTCTAGCGCTCAGCGACGGCCGAATGGCAGTCCCTTTGCATCGCCTTGGAGGGGGGAGCACCCGTATCGTCAGTCATTTCCGCCCCTCGCCACTCGAATGGCGCCGATTTCCAGCAGGGGCCCGAGAAGGTTGGCGGCGCCACCATGCTCCACGATGCGGCCTCCAACAACCCGATCAATGTTTACCGCAGTCACCTCTACGGGTTTTCCTGTGGGCTTGATTCCTTGCCACTCGCCTCGATGGGTGCCACGCATCGTGACTCGAGTGACCACCCATTCACCTTCTGCGATCTGCTGCTCGACCGTTAGACGAAGATCCGGGTACGTCTGGCGAACGCCCCGAATGTGCTCCTTCGCACCCTCGATACCGATGGCGAATCTCTTATTGTCATGAACCTCGACGTAGTCCGGGGAAACAAATCGCGTGACTTCGTCGACCGCACCGGTGCTGACGACTTCCTCGTAGTAGCGCCGAATGAGCTTCTTGTCCTCTTCGTTGGGCATGCGCGCTCCCACCGTGATCATTGCAACCCTTCACCTCACGCCCAGGCGCTCAGCCGTGGACGTGCTAACGCTTCCAAGCAGCAGCCCGCCTGCGGTCCGTCGGGTGGCGGCGTGCTGGGCAGCCTATACTTCGCCGTCTCTAGTGCTCATCACGAGCACTCGAGACGGGGTACACCTTACCCTTCGCTCTCGACTACGTTGCCTTCTTGGCCTGCGCCCTCCCCCAATAGAACACGCCGAGCCCCATCAAGAAGAAGCCAAGGCCAATCGGTCCGCACCAAAAGAGTATCAAGAAAAGCACTAACCCGGCATCCATTGTTTCCTCCTCGCTATGTTCGAACGGACTTGGTGATTCCAGTATAACCACGAGGTGGCACGAGTGCCATTCTCCCGACGCCAAAAGCTGCCTAGCGGCATGGCGATCACCTGCGCGCCGCGCAGCAGATCGTCGGGGGGACCGCCATATTAGGCAGGTGACTTCGCCCTTTGCCTGAACTGCGGGAGAAACATCGGAGTCTGGCTTCGATATTCGATGTACTCATCTCCCAGACGCTTTACCAGTTCGGGCTCTTCAATCTGCTTCAGTTCCCAGACATTGATCAATACAAATAGCGGCGTGAAGAAGAACACGAGCGAAACAGAGTTGACACCGAATCCTACGCCGAACAGAAAGAGAAAGACTCCCGTGAGCATCGGATTCCTGGCGTACTGATAGGGCCCGGTCTTAACCACTTGAGGGGGCGGATTGAAGGGAACTGGCGTTCCCATTACTTTCAGAAAATGAAACGCAGACCAAGCCGTAACGGCGACACCTACCACCATCACCGGAATCGACAGTGGAAGGCTCGCTCCTTCCGGCACCAGGTGGGGGAGATGCAGCAGCCTGTCGACAATGATTGCGGCGAACACAAACAGTGCCGTGAACACGCCGAAGATCATCACACCGAGCGGCGTGAGGAGCGTTCGGGTCTTTCTCGTGCCCGTCGCCGCTCTGTGAAAGAGGTTGATCGCACTGTTACGAAGTCCCATCTCACCCACCCCCTTTTGCGGCTCCCCCCCGCCGGGGGGGATCCATCTGACGAACCGAGCCAAGTTGCGGCCAGCGTCCAAGTGTGCGGATTGAGCTGGTGGTTCAGCCTACTCGCATATCGTACTCACTTCACAATAAAACTACACTCTCCTACTCGATGCCCAACCACCTGGTGGCAACTCCTGTCGGCCGTCAGCTTTAGCGATTGTTTGACAGCCAAATTGCAATTCCACTCATAGTGTGACTTTCCATGATCGCGCCACAGCAAGTCCGGTCGTGATCACAGGAATCCCGACGTATGTCAGTCCGATGTCTCCCAGATATTCTCCAAGCGACATCTGCATCGGCCCACCGAACAACATAAGAGGGGCATCGATCACCACGCAGACTGAAAGCCACAAGAGACCAACGAGCAATCCTTCGCGTATGATGTTGTTCCTCACATGGCGCAGATAAAGCAGGCCGAAAACCACGGCTGCACCCGCCACCGCGACCGACATAATTGACTCAAAGACAGGTCGTGCCAAGGTCCGAACCGGAAATGCCGCAAAGGCAATCAGAAATGGTAACAGCCAGACCAACGCGCCGAACCCAAAAGCCTTGCCCCAAGATTTCATCGCATGTGCTCTTTTCTGAATGTTCACCGCACGGCGCAAATTGGCCGCGCGGTTTTCCCCGTCAGCCGAACTTGCATGGTTAGTCAGTCGTGCTCACATCCCAAGGAATGGTTATCAGGTCACAGGCCGAGACTTGTGGGCGATCATTTGTATCCCGTAGGGGACAAACGCAATAGCCATCAGGATGGATGCGAATAGATTGATGATCTCAATACCATCAGGAGTCCCGATCAACAGAACGCCGATTAAAAACAGGATGCTCTGCCAACGAGGAAGGGCCCGGGATTTCAGCAACGCAATGGCTTGAATGGCAAAGCCAATCGGCAAAAACAGAAGGCCCCATATCAACACCAACCAACCTTCTTTCGAAAACATGGCCAGCAGACCCGGCATCATCAGGGCAAACTCGCTGTCGGGTAAGGTATCAAGAGCGCTCATCGTGAGGCACAATGCACCCTTGTCAGCCGCGAGCATCAATGCGCCAAACACCGCCAGGATTCCACCCAGAAACCCGGCCCAGGCGACAGGGCCTCTCTCCAGCAGCCGCACGAAATGTAGGGCGACCACCACCAGGAGAGCGGTGTTGAGCGTGACCAATGCATGTCCGAATTGCAGCAAACCGTTCCCGCGGGCTCTAAGGATGAGCTCCTCAGGACCCAGCAGGCGAGGAGTCAGCAGATTGGGATGACCCGCGAAGGCGAAGATAAACACCATCGGGAATACGATGAATGCTAGACCGGTGCCGAGGCGTTTCACCGATATCAAACCAGTGTCCCCATTCATTCGATTCCTCCTTTCTCGTTCTTGTGCATGGATCCACTCTTCCAATCACAAGCTGATGAGACGGGCAATGTAAAGGATCACTCACGATGCGGCTCAGTTGCGGCGGCCCCGATGCTACGAATCAGCCTCGCCCCTACCCCGTCCGTCCGCTGCAGCCGCCGAAGTTTGCGGCGCTGCTCTCATTTCTCCGACCATACTGCGAGTTCGTTGCCACTCGGATCTTGGAAGTGGAACCGGCGACCTCCAGGGAACGCGAAGGTTTCCCTTACGATACGGCCGCCGGCTTCCCGAACCTTCGTGAGAGTCGTAGCGAGATTGTTGGAGTACAGGATCACCAAAGGACCTCCCGTCGATATCTTGGTGTCTAAACGAAATCCACCAGCCTCACCACCTTGTCCCTGGATACCGGCGTACTCAGGTCCGTAGTCGTTGAACTTCCAGTCAAAAGCCGCCTTGTAGAAGCGCTTTGAGTCCTCCATGTCCGTAACTACGAATTCAATGTAGTCTATGGCATGGTGAGTGTGGATCTCGTGTCCCATCGTCGTGACCTCCGTGATGCGTGGATGTTGGGGAGATTGCCTCACACGGTTGCACAAGCATATCAACGCCGTTGCGATTGCAAGCAGTCTCCTGTGCCAAGTCCTACAGTGCCGCCTCCTGATGAGCTATGTCTCCGTGTATCTGCCACACTTATCCCGCGACTACGCAAGGTGAACGCGCGACCCCCGGTTCCGTCTGCGCAGCGGGACCGGTTCAGCCGCGTGGTGAACTCAGCCGGGAACCTAAAAACGAAAGACTACCGCCTATCCAATAACCATGGGAAATGACTGCAGCCAACTCCTAGGCTTCCCTCTACGCGACGTCAGGTGCAGCCACAGACTGGGCGGCGGCCCAAGTCGCATCATGGCCCGGTGGGGCCGCCTAGCAGAAGTCCTAGCACTGGAAATAGCAGAACGATGACAAAAGCAACTCCCAATGTCCAATTCAGCCAGCGCTTGTGCGGATGGCGGACCCAGTAGTGAAGACATACCGAGAGCAACAATGCTTGCGGAACTACCTCCAGCCAGCCGGCAAGTTGGACGTGTATTGGGATTACGGTGTAGACCATTCCTTCGATCGACCCTGGAGCGGGGCCGAAGGTGGACAGGATGCCGAGACCGACCAGAATCCACCACATGATGATCCAACCGCCTTTTTTTACGAAGAGTATCTCGCGAATTGGAAAGAATACCAAGGCAAAGATCACCCCTCGCACTGGTTGGAAAAGGGGACCTGCCATTACCATTGAATCCGTGACCGGCCGCATCCAGCATGCCAATTCTGGACGATTGAATTGTTCCGCGTAATCCAAGAGCGAAGCTGCCATGATGCCCATCAACACGTAGGTGATGGTGTGAATGACGATTGTCATCGTCGCAAGAACAGGAAAGCGAACCGAATTGTCACCATTCATGGATTACCTGGCCCTCCCGATTACGAATACGTCAGACTGAATGAACCCTCCGGCTTGTACCGCCGCCGAACCGATGGCCGATGAGCTGTGGCGCTTGAGGCGACGGCCAGATTCATCGGGTTGCGAGACGGTGCTGGGCTTACCCGTGACGACGTGTGCCGCTGAGTCGAACACTGACCTAGCCCCCTTGATCTCGTCCAAGATCTGTATTAGGCCTTTGGATAGATCGAGGAGGACACGATGCCACAACAATGCTTCTCACCAGAGGAAACACGGACACAATCCGGGTATCCGGAGCATGCCCCGATCTCCAGGCCTGGCCACCCACTACCAAACACGAATTACCCGCCTTCACCTTGATCGGGCTTGAGACCAAGGGCTACATCATAGAACTTCGTGGGTGCATCAGGGTCCCTTGCGAAAGAACCGATTTCATGAAGCTTCATCACAGGTCGTTTGGGATACCTAGCGATGTGGTTGAGCCGCATGGCCGCAACCCCTAGCTTCCCATCTGCACAAACCCCTCTTGCCGAGGCGGCAGCCCCTACAAATTGTTCGCCAGCTATGTCAGGTGATTCGGTATATCTTTGTTACGGGTTTTTCCGAGTATACTTAGTTTCGATTGCCTTCACTTCCTCTCCATCTGGCATGACGTTGTACGCGGTGATGGTGAGATGATCTTTGTGGGTCAGTTCGAACACAGTCTTCCAGCCCCACGGCGGCTGATCGGGGGCCACATCATAGCTCCCATTCACAACAAAGCCCATTTCGGTAGGCTCACCCTCAGAAAACATGATTCCATAATTCATGTGGAAATCATCCACCCATGATATCTGATACATGCCTGTGACTGAATTAAACGCGATCGTCTCCTCTCCGGTACGCGGCTTCCCCTGAAGTTTACCCTCATACGTGTGACGCAAGAAGCGTCCACCAAGAATGACCTGGATTTCGCCCTCGACCTCCGATTCGTCGGCCAGTTCGCCGGGACGAAACCAGGTGCGGCACGTCCCTGCCCAGGAACCCACGAGGGATTCTAGGAACGCTTGCTGGCTGGGTGTCGAATCTTGGTCGAGTTTGGCTTGATCGACCGCGGTGTTCTGCAACGGGGCCGACATCCCAAGCGCGAAGAGCACCCCTATCATCGCGCCAAACACTGTTGATGCGTTCATTGTCCGTCGCTCCTTTTGTTTGGGAAGGTATTCCCTAAGAATGCTTGTAGTCAACTCAGCGTGAATGTTGGTCTTACTGGCTAACGTCGGAGCTCAGCCGTGCAGCCCAGAGGGCCTCGGCGCTGTGGTGAATGCTTGGCAACACATTACGTCATCATCTGATGCCTATTCTGCTGAAGCCACTCGTCCAATGTGGTGGTCGGAGCTCCTAACACGCTATTCGCTTCAGAGGGATCTCCCATTTCAGCAATCTTTTCGAAGGCGGCCATGAAATCGCTTGCACGTTTCATCTCTCTTGGGCCCCTTGTCGAGGTAACAAGGGCGGCAACCCAATATGGCATGGTAGACACCTTCTTAACCTCTGGATGAAAAGCGCTATGTATCGCCTTACCGCGTCATGGAAGAGAATACCTTCGGGTTTGTGGATGATGAATCTTTTGGTCCTTGCCTCGTCGATCCCGTATGACGCTGCAACCATCCTGGCATAGTCATTTGCAGCGACAAGATGATAAGGATTCGGCTGCCTCCCAAACACGAATGCCCTGCCTCCTCGCACCTACTTTCTCAAGATCTCCATAAACCAGGTGGGGCAAAAAATACTGTAGCCCACGCCGCTGTGGCGGATGGCAATCTCGGCCAAAACTTGCGCTTAATGAGTGGAACCCATGTGTTCTCTTCGGCAATCGATATTCCTGAAACATACGTGATACGTTGACGCCGCTGTCTGGAAGCTGCCGATGAAACATTCTCCACACCCAAATGTTCGACTTCACCTGAAAGATTGATATGAACGCCGAAACAGCTTTCCAGCGCTTTTTCGATGCTTGCTATATCGTGGACATCCCCTTCCGTAATTTCAAACTTATCTCCGAACCGCTGTGCAGCTTTCTCAGCGTCCCGCGTCATGATTCGCACGGCAAAGCCACTCTGCTTCAAGTGAACTGCAACAGGTTCACCCAGAAGGCCGGTAGCGCCAACAACCAAGATTCTCTTTTTCACACACGGCCCTCCTTGTTCAACCCTTTGTTGCGGCCAACGGCTGGTCCCCCCTGCGGCACGAATCGCCCTCAGTCTGCAACCCTAGGTCAGGCTTCGACCCTCGCGGTGCGGTTCCCTCATGTGGAACTGCTCGGGTGTCTCCTTTCACTCCGCGGTGCATTCACGAGCAACAGGACACCGATCACGATGAAGAACAACCCACCGTAGATGGACCGGGCCCCGCCGGCAAAGGCAAAGAAGATTAGGGGGAGGAAGCTGACAATCGCCAGGGCAAGAGGTAGCTTTCGCATGATATTCCTCCACCTTTATAGGCGTAACGTGCCCGCGTCAAGCTGTTGCGGCCGATGCTTGCGACTTTTCTTACTGTTGCTCTCGATGGATGCGTTCGGCTCGTTGGGTGCATGAATCTGTACCAGCTTGACCGTGCTGTTGGGCGGCAACAGCCTCACTGCAGAACCAGCCGCATAAAAATAAACGTCAGAATCGAAAGCAGTGCACCGAGGTAGATCCAGCGAATGAACCTGCGTGGATTGTCAGATCGCGGATTCATCAGACGGACGGTCGAATAGAGAATGCCCGCATCCATCAGCAAGATGGGCAGCAGATAGATTGGCACGAGCCACTGAAACACAAAAGGGATCACGCTGACGAGCACCACCATACAGAAGATGCCAGCACTGATCGCGAGCGCTTTCCGGGGGCCCAGAACGATTGCCAGCGAACGAGAACCGATCAACCTATCACCCTCAATGTCCAATGCGTCCGCGGCGATTTCCTCGCCGAGGTTGATGAGCATGGCAACCACACCAAACCACCAGACCACAATGTCGGTCGGATGACCAACGACGATACCGCCAAAGATGAACGTCATGCCGACAGAGAAGCTAACCATAAGGTTGCCGACGAACCC
>Ga0209536_100002595_pt1 | contig 29465 bp, 28 predicted proteins | sample DeeMarSeWOR28_12_FD_187461 | JGI IMG/M metagenome (GOLD analysis project Ga0209536, IMG submission 187461) | Marine sediment microbial communities from White Oak River estuary, North Carolina - WOR-2-8_12 (SPAdes) (version 2) | ecosystem: Environmental > Aquatic > Marine > Intertidal zone >...
TTCGAAAGCATTGCTCCTATGAAACATGTATGAAGTACGGATTTTACAACTATGATTTTTGATATCTGTTTGGTCTTTTTTAATTCGACATTTAATGTTGAGGAATCTACTTTGAGGATAGCAAGAGATTGACGTTTTTTTTTACTTGAAAATGGATTAGTTTTGAAACGCTATGTCGTAATAATACCGGAAATACAATGTTTAGAAGATTCCTATCAATATTGTCTGTAGTATTTCTTTTTACATGCACCAGTATCTCTGCAAAGGATAAAAATTTCGGTATTGGTGTTATTTTGGGTGAACCTACCGAACTTAGCGGAAAATACTGGCTGCCTGCAGACAGAGCAGTTGATGCCGCATTGGCTTATTCATTTTTGGATGATAATACATCTTTTGCATTTCATGCCGATTACTTCAACCACCTGAATGGCATAATTGAAAGGCATTATAAGATGCCGCTGTATTATGGATTCGGTGTGCACTTCAGAATGCGGGAGAACCAAGAGAATTCATTCGGAATAAGGGTGTTAGGATTGATTGTTTATCTCAGCGAAGCGCCGGTCGACAAATTTTTCGAAGCGCCACCCGTTTTCAGACTACTGCCGGACACAAATATCGATTTCGACATTGCTGTCGGTGCAAGATACTTTTTTGATAATATGTAGAACATGAGCTGCTGAACTATGGGCTTCTTAAAAAAAATTGAAAAATCCTTCAGCAATATATTAATCCGCTTTCTTCGCTTTAAAGGAGCTCAGGATTATATAACACAACCGACCGATAAATTTAATCTTACAAGCGATTCGAAAATATTATTGCTTAGACAGGATCGAATTGGTGATGTGATTGTTTCGGTTCCCATCATTAAACATCTGCGTGAAAACTATCCGGCAATGCAGATAGACATATTATACGGGAATTATAATTTCGGTATCCGGAATGCTGTTGAGAATCTTGTTTCAAATTCATATTGCTACACGAAAAATGCCGTTAAAGATTTAAAGCTTGTCAGAAAACTGCGCAAAAGAAAATATGATGTAATTGTAGACATGTTCGATAATCGGTCAACTACGTCTGCACTGCTTATCAAATTGATAAATCCGCGTTATTCAGTCGGCCTGGACAAGGAAAACAATTATCTCTATTCACATAAAGTTCCGCTGCCCGACAGGCGCAAGGTACATATTGTAGAGAGAACAGCGAATCTGCTTTTGCCTTTTGGTTTGGATCCGGCTAAGCTCGACCTTTCACTCGAATATCACCTAACGGGTAATGACACAAAGCGTGCTGCTGATTTACTTGGTAAAAAAAGCAATAAACTGCGTTTGGGTATAAACTTGTCCGGATCCATTGCTTCCAAATACTGGGGCAGGCAAAATTATATAGACTTCATTAATTCAATATCTGATTATAACGGCGATCTGGATATCGTACTATTTGCAATGAAGCAGTACAGCAATGACGTTGCGGAAATATTATCAGCGACAAAATCGCGGCAGGCGCCATTTGTTGATTCAGTGCATGAGTTTGCTTTAATGCTTTCGACCTGTGATTATTTATTAACACCCGACACTTCCGCTGTACATTTTGCAGCTGCATTTAAAATTCCTTCAATAGTAATGTATTCAATCCCGGAAGGAGAAAATAATCGCAAACCATGGCTGCCGTATAAAAATAAACATGTCGTAGTTTCGACACCTTCGGAAAACATCAGTGCTATATCTCCCGATAAAGTGACTGAGGCCGTAAAAAATTTCATCAACGGTAATCGCGAGTAATTAAAGTTAAACTCCCATAGAGGTTTGTAGAGCGAATGGCCTTATTAGCTTATGTCAATCTTCACACCATTATGTACTGCATCGTATAAATGAGTGAAAAGTTCTCCTTCTGTCAATTCAGGATGATGATTCAGCAGCTTAACCACTTTTTTTTATCCATTACATCTTTCCCGGATATTCATCTCAAGATATCAATAATCCCGCTGTATATCATCGGCCTGATTCATAAAGAAAGTCTTTAGCCGATGCACCCCACTTCTCGGTGCGATATTGTCCTGAGCCATCATGCTGAGGAAAAATTCATATGGCCCGTAGGTTTTAGATGAGGTAAAGGTCCTCAATATTGAAACGGTTAACCTTCTCGTCCAGTCCGGAAGGTGGGTTATTTTCAAAGGTTGATGATGTGCTTCCAAGGCCAGCTGAGCGATTTCGTTTTGCGTCAGTAAGTCGGGACCACCTGCATCCATTTCTCTACCGGATTCATCGATATGATCAAAGATAAATTGAGCAAGGTCTTCTCCATGTATTGGATTCAGTTTATAATTGCCATGACCAAATAGATACACTCTTCCAGTTTTTGCCATGTCTAAAAAGTCTTTCATATCACTGAAAAATCCATTGGGACGTATGATCAGATAATCCAACCCGGAAGCTTTTAGTTCATCTGCAAACATCTCCTTGGCTTGCATTATTTTCAGATGTCTCATGGCCTGACCGTTGAGGGCAGATACATAGATCATCTTCTTTACACCAGCTCGCCCGGCTTCATGAAGGAGATTGAGGTTGGCCTTGTAGTCAACATCCATGTAAGTGAGACCGTCCTTCTGACGTGTGATGCCCACAGTAGAGATCAGGATGTCAATTCCTTCAAGCCTTCCTTCCAGGGTCTCGGGCATGGTGACCTCAGCGTGGACAATCTGACCTGGTTGCAATCCTAACTGAGTGAGCTTTGCAGTATTTCTCGCAACTGCCTTTACCTGATAATTTCTTTTGATTGATTCCCTTACCAAATGACTCCCCAAATATCCTGTTGCGCCAGCAATCATTATTCTTTTCATTATTCGCAATTTTTTTATTCAAAACTGTGAAGAAAAAATAAGAGGATCGACCGATTATGAAATTCCGGACCACTACAACACACATAACAGATGATTACTTTGCCTTTTGACTTTTCAGCCAGGCTGAAGGGGTGACCCCTTCAGATTTCTTGAAAAAATCATTGAATACGGACTTGGAATTGAAACCGCACTCATAAGCAATACCCAGCAGCGAGTAATGTCTGAACTCAGGCTCCAGTGCTTTTTTCTTAAATGCCTCAACCCGCAGGCCATTGATGTACTCATTGAAGTTTTTCCCCAGGACTTCATTAAATAACCATGAAAGTTTATTTGCATGCAGGTTGATCTTTTCAGCAAGACTTCTCAGTGTTAAGCTCTGTAATGTATATAGATGATTTTCCTGCATCAACGTTTGTAGTTTATTTAAATAATATTCCTGGTCGTGGTCTGATATCAAAACCACTGACCTTCCGTTTTCAATTTGATGGTCGTCGTCAGCAGGTTCGTCGAATACAGTTTTAACAAGAGATTTGTATTCATCCCGTGATCTTAAAGGGTCATGAAGTGGTTCTCGCTGAAAATTTAAATATTGCCCCTGCTTGTTCTCAATGCGCGACTGTAAAAGATCGAATGCTTCCTTCTTTTTATCCCCATAAATTAACGTCCACAGACTCCATGGAAAATACACGTCATGAGTATCCTGTAAGCTGTTGATGTCAATCCTCACACCATTATGTATCGCATCATATAAATGCGTGAACAGTTCTCCTTCTGTCAATTCAGGATGATGATTCAGCAGCTCATCCAAAGCTTTAATATTATCCATGAGAATATGGCACAAAGCACTGACCTGTAACGAAAATTCCCAGGTAGGATCTATTTCAAGCGACCGTTTAAAGCACAGCAGGGCATTTGAAAAATCCTTTTGGAGATAATGGATATTCCCCATGGTGAAATGATGATTGGCTGAAAGTGGGTTGACTTCTAATGCTTTATTGATGTAAGAAGTGGCATCTTCAAACTGCCCCAGGGCAATATGGCATTCTGCAGCAGATTCAAGGGATTCCGAATCATTAGGATTGATCGCCAATGCTTGTTTTAAATGCCTCAGGGCTTCATAGGGTTGCCATTCTACCCACAGTGCTTTTGTCGCCAGTGCAAAATGTGCTTCCGAGGTTTGATCGTTGATCTTCAACCCTTCGTTGAGATAATATTCGGCCTTGCTCAGGCCGACTTCTTTATCCAAAGCACCCCAGGCGGCCATCAGACCATAGCACTGCACCAGTCCGAAATAGGGTTGATAAAAACCTGGATCCAGGCTAATACTATTCTTATACGCCTCAATGGCGGTTTCAAACTCATCAAAATTCCATCTGAGCTGATGGTAACGCCCTTTCAGGTATAATGAATACGCTTCGACATTATTAGTCTGTTTGGTGACCAGGTGGTCATCGATTTCCAGGTGGCCAAAGTTTTCGCGGATCTTATCGGCGATCAACAGGCTGATCTCATCCTGTAAGGCAAAAATATCAGTCAGGTCCCGATCAAAACTTTCTGACCAAACCTGAAAACCGTTATCAGTTTTGATCAATTGTGTAGAAATCCTAATCCGGCTGCCTGATTTGCGAATACTTCCCTCGAGTGCCATAGAGACACCCAGCTCGTTTCCAATGATCCGGATATCCTTTGGTTTGTTTTTATAGGCAAAAGAAGACGTTCGTGCAGTTACTTTAAGCCCCTCTACTTTACTCAGTGCATTGATGATTTCTTCTGTAACACCATCAGCAAAATATTCATTTTCAGTGTCAGAACTTATATTTTCAAAAGGAAGGACTACAATGGACTTTTGACTATACAAAATGTGTGATATCGTTGAATTTGTTTTACCTGCTGATCCAAAGATATAAATATTATCAATGCCAAGCACTCCACGCTATTTTATGTGCTACAGGAAAAAGACTTTTATAAACGATTAAGATTAACGGTAAATAAAAAAGTCCCGAATCTCATCTTTATCGTCCGGAATGTTATTTCAGTACGATTTGGAATGAAACACCTATCACTTTTGCAATCATATCGTTTAAAACAAATCGTAATTATGGAAATCTCTTTCAAATCAATTGTAATGCTCGGGTCGGTGGTATTGACAGGTCTATCGGCAGGACTGTTCTACGCCTGGACCGTATCAGTAATTCCAGGCACCAAAATGGTGAAGGATGTCACTTATCTGGAAACCATGCAGTCCATCAATAAAGCTATTTTGAATCCCGCTTTCTTTCTGATCTTTTTTGGGTGCATCGTTTTACTGAGCATTGCAAGTATTTATGAGTTTAATACTAATAAGCTGACTTTCGGATTTATTCTGAGCTCTTCCATCACCTATTTGGTCGGAACAATAGGTGTGACGGGGTTAGGCAATGTCCCATTGAATGACCAGTTGGAAGTATTGAAAATAGTGGAGATGGGTTCAGAAAAAATCACTGAATTCAGAAAATACTATGAGTCTAACTGGAACCGACTACATCTTATCAGAACTGTTTTTGCGGTGATCTCCTTTATATTGGCAGTTCTGGCGCTCATTATGCAATCAAAAGAAATATAGCAAACCAAAAACTATCAACTCAAATAATAAACATGAAACACAACATCTTAGCGCCCGGAGATACCTGTAAGTCTGGTAACCGTGAAATAGAAAGACAGCACCGGCAAGGGCATAATTCTCAAATTGGAATGAGCAGTAAAAAAGATAAGCAATGGAATATCGACGGAAAATTGAAACCTGGTTTTAAAGATGACTTCAGGTTTTCAAGAAGTGCGCTCATCCTCCTCTTATTTATTATACAGACGTTGCTTGTTGTTTCCTGTACCGGGGAAGATGAAATCCTGCAGCCCATCGATGACGCTGTATACATCCCGGACAAACAATTTGAATCCATACTGATTGAGCAAAACATAGATTCAGACGGAGTAGTCAATCAAAAAATTTCGAAAGCTGATGCTTCAGCAGTAACTCATTTGGATCTATACGTTCATGGTTCCAATAAGTACATAAAAGACCTGACAGGTATTGAGGGTTTTACCAACCTTACATATTTGGCTGCTTCAGGCCATCTGATAGAACATATTGATATGAGCCACAATACCCTATTGGATACCGTGCTGCTCCAGGGCAATTCTTTGTCCAGTATCGATATCAGCAACAATGCAGAGCTGATTTTTCTGGATCTTCAGGTCAATGAGCTCCATTCCATTTATGGGTTATCAAAGCTAAAGAACTTAAGAAAGCTTGACCTTTCCTGGAATCTCCTGGATTCACTATCGTTCAAAAACGAAACCATTGAAGTATTGCTGGCCAGTCATAATCATTTAAAATTCTTTGAAGCCAAAAATGCCGGCAACCTGAAAAGTATCATTTTAACCAGCAACAAGCTTTCTACTGTAGATCTCAGCGCACTTCCATTATTAGAAACGCTCTTGCTTTCTGATAATCATTTACAAACCATCCGCCTGGAGAAAAATGTTCAATTAAGCCACCTCTACATATCGAGCAATGCTCTGTCAGAGCTCAGTGTAAGCAGCAACCAAAACCTTGTGGATCTCAGAGTGGATCGTAATCCCTCTTTAACCTGCATTCGTATCAACGATGACCAGGAGATCCCAACGGTATCACTCTCGGCATATCAGGAATTGAGTACGAATTGCAACCAGTAAAAAATTCTAAATAATTATTAACCATAAATAATAAATATGAAACAAAACATCTTTGTAATTGGCGGCACTGGTAAGACCGGTAGCCGTGTAGCAGAAAGACTGAATCAGCAAGGGCATAATATCCGCATCGGATCAAGAAGCAGCCTTCCTGCTTTTGACTGGGAAGATCCCACAACATTTTCGCTTGCCCTTAAAGGTATCGATAGAGCCTATATTGTGTATTATCCCGATCTGGCTGTACCCGGTGCAAAAGAAGCCATAGAAAAACTGACAGAAGCAGCTAAAAAAGCTGGATTGGAAAAAGTCGTACTTCTCTCGGGAAAAGGAGAAAAAGAAGCAGAAGCCTGTGAACAAATTGTAGCGCACTCTGGCCTGGACTACACCCTTGTGAGGGCATCGTGGTTCAATCAAAACTTTAGCGAAGGCGCTTTTCTCGACTTCGTATTGTCAGGAATGGTAGCACTCCCTATGCCCGATGCGGAGATCCCTTTTGTGGATGCCGACGACATAGCAGACGTAGTTGCCAAAGTACTTGTTGATGATGCATATAATGGAGAAACGGTAACCGTAACTGGCCCGGAGAAAATGACTTTCAGGGAAGCAGTAGAAACTATGGTCGCTGAAATAGGAAGAGAGATTCATTATCAGCCCATTTCCATCAATGAATTCAAAGATGGAATGAAAGCAGCCGGATTACCCGATTCCTATGTCTGGTTATTTGGCTATTTATTCGAAGAAGTATTGGGCAATCCCGACAACCAGGAAGTGTCACATGATGTACAAAGGGTATTGGGAAGAGCAGCAACAGATTTCAGGGCATATGCTGCAAAAACGGCAGCAACCGGTATTTGGAGCCAGGAAGTACATATTCCTTAAGTATAATAGCAATTTGTAAGTGGTATTGGACTTAAAACCCAGTACTACTTACTTAATCATCCAGTGATCGGACTTCTTTTCAAATAATTCAAAATCAAACATTAGAGGTATGAAAAATCTAAATTTAAAGTATGCAATAATTAGTTCTGTGGTCGTTTATGTCCTCGGGATCCTGGCATTTGTTGGGTCATATTTTGTGCCCATCATGGATAATCCTGATCTTCAGGCCAATATTGTGCTTATGGCAGCTATCATTCCTGCTGCTTACTTGGGAGTTTACCTTTACTATAGCAGAGGATACACAACTCACGGGTTCGTATTAGGAGCTGCCATGTTTTCAAGTGCGATTGTTTTTGATGCGATCATCACCGTCCCTGTATTCATTATTCCAAATGGTGGGAATCATCTCTCTTTCTTTGGAAATCCGGGTTTCTGGCTAATTGGTTTTGAATATGTGGCTGTTGTTGCCATATACTGGCAATTAAAGGTGGCAAAACAAGCTCAGCCAAAGCAATGAATGCAATGTCTTTTCTTCGAGAATATAAACTCCACATGAAAGTATGTACTTGCCGATAGTTGAGAGCATTCAAAATATAACAGGTAAATCCCGGATACCAATTGAATCATGTAAAATGTGTGGCAACTATGGCACATTTTAAGGCTTTGGCATTAGTAAAAAAATACTGACTATGAAAAAAATAATAACTTTTAATCAGGCCCTGCGGATGAGTTTGTACCTTATCGGCTTACTTATTCTATTTCACCTGGCGATATTAATTGGGATAACGGTTTTTGACTATGCTCCAATAAATTACTTGTGGGGTGGTCAAATGACCTCAGCAGGACAACTTTTAACCTTCGAGATAATCTCCCTGTTAACATTATTCATCATCTTTTTACTTGTGTTAATTAGATCCAGGTGGATAATTCTGCCAAGATTCATGCGCGTGACCCGTGTCGCCATGTGGGTGCTGTTTACAATCTTTTTATTAAACACGATTGGCAACCTGGTGGCTACGTCCACTTTTGAAAGGTTCTTTGCAATAGCCACCGGACTTTTAGCCTTCCTTTTTCTAAGAATCGCCTTGGAGAAAAACCATGATCATGAAACAAGCTGAATTACCTGCATATTTAAGTGTGAAACATTAACTTTAGAATCATTAAAGACAGGTATACCCACTGAGCTTATCAGGACGATGGCCTACATTCATAAAGTCAAGCACCCATATGAAAAAAACCATATGCATTGTTATAAGCTTTCTCCTAATCACAACTTTTGTTTTCGGACAAAAAAGTAAAGAAATTAATAATGCGAAATTCATATTTTCAAAGGATACGCTTACTGTTTCAACGGGGAAGGTACAGCGGAAATGGAAATGGACAGGTAATGGATTTCTGACCATCAGCTATAAAAATTTGACCTCGGGAAAAGAATGGGTTGACTCCCGGGACAGATATACTGATCAAACTGCATCGCGCATAAATACGAGTGGCTGGAGCCAGACAAAAAAAAGGCATACGTGCGATTGGGATCTGCCCACTAAAATAAATTCAAATTCAAAAGCCAAACTTATTTCCGTTGATGTCTTAGAAACCGATGACGAACATTTTACATCAGATCATTTACTGGTCACAGCCTATTTGGAATATGATTGTGGCCTGGAGCTCAAGTATCTCATAAGGGTATATCCAAATGCCCCTGGTATTTGGACAGCACTGGAAATTAAGTCCAATGGCTCCTTTTCACCTGAAGGCGTGCCGGACGATATTGCCGATAGGATTTATTATGGCTCCAGGCAACCTGTTAAAATTGCAAGGAGTGAATATATTCCAATCGATTTTTCCCGTTCCAATCAGCGACGATATTGGGGAATTTATAATGACCCGGGAAACAGGGTCAACACCAGGGACATGGTGAAGGAAAAGATATACCGCGGCTGGCCCATATTTCAGGATGAACAAGTTACCTGGGCCAATGGTCTGTCAGTTGAATCAGAAGGAGAAGGACTGATCTTGGTAAAAGAATCGAATAAAACGGTTAATAATTATGGGTATCAAACAGGTGCTTTTTACTGTACACCCAATGGGCTGGAAGTTACCGGCTGGGGATTGAAATCCAAAGAAATTACCGAAGAGTTCAGAAGGATATGGCCTACCTGGTCCATTCTGTATAGCGGTGTAGAGGACGACATGGAATTGGCCCTCAAACAGTTTGATAGAATTCGTTATCCGGTCAACATCAAAACCGACATGCATATTTTGATCGATACCTGGGGCAGTGATTTTCAAAACAATAATTATCAAGCCTTATATGGAAGAGAAAACTCGGCCTTTCCCGTGGTGGAGAAAGAGATCAAGTCAGCATCTGAGCTCGGAATTGATATCGTGAGGATTGATGATGGCTGGCAGGAAGGGGGAACCCTCAGCAGGGATTCCTGGCATCCGAATACCAATGTGGGTTATGCTCCGCATTGGGAAAAAACAAAGGCACTATCATCAAAATACGGCGTGCGCATTGGGCTTTGGGCTGCTGTAAGGTTTATCACCAACGAAGAGTTGCTGACCAACCAGAAAGAATTACATGTGGCAACCTGGAAATTTGATTTCGACAAGCTGGAGGATTGGAAAACTTTTGATGATCGCATGCAAGGCATCCGTGAATTTATCAAGGCTAGCGACTATAGCACACAGGTTTCCTGGTGTCCTGAGTATGACGACCAGCGTTATGGATGGTATGGACGAAATCGCGAATACGGCCCGATGTACTTTCAAAACATACAGAATAATATGCCGCATCATATTGTGTATGTGCCCTTTATCACGCTGCGGCATCACTGGATGATGTCCCGGTTCTATAACATGAATGATCTGCAGGTCCATTGGCAAAATCCATCCAGGACCAATACCGAGCTTTCCGATGCGTATTTGCACAGTCAGTCCTACGCAGCGATGTCCGCATTCATGGGTGCTCCTTCTTGTTTTATGCTTACGCAATTGCTCAAACCCGAAGAAAAAGAAGAACTGAAAAATATAATCTCGATATATAAGGAACATAGAAAGGAGATATTCGAGTCCTTTGTTTTTCCTATAGGCACAGAACCAAATAATGCCTCCTGGACTGGATTTCATATATATCACCCGGAAAAAAATGTCGGATATTTGATGATATTCCGGGAACTTCATAATAATGAATCTTCGAAAGAGATCAAACTACGATTCTTAAAAAATCAGTATTTAACCATCTATGACCTGGAACGTCCTGGCGAGAGTTTTATAAAAAATGTGGATAAGGATGGGCTTATTGATTTATCGATTCCTCAACCAGCAGATTATCTTTTTCTTAGATATGAAGATAAAACAAATCACAAATAGATTAACAGAATTCCAACATTATCTATAAATTAAAGCCCCGCAAAGCTGACCTCCCAAAACCATAGCTGCGATTCATACATCTGCTGTTGGATCAAAGCAGGTACGTTAAAGGGACATGCTTCCCAGGGATAACGAGCATAAGCTTAAATATACAGAGTGAATATTTACGAAATACATAAATCAAATCCGGATATCTTTACACAGCTATCTTTAAAAGATCAGCTATTCTGCTATTACGAATGTCCTCAAAAGGAAAAGGTCCTTCAGCTGTTTTCTAATCACAACCAGTTCACTTTTACAATTAGTGGGAATAGAATCGTCCGGCATGGGAATAAAAAATGGTCATTAAGTGAAGACCAGGGATTTTTGTTAAAAAGAGGCGCTTTTTATCAGGAATTGCCTGACTTTTACTCAGGATGGGAAGTTTTAGTCTTGTACCTGAAAGACGATTATCTAAAGAATATCTTTGAGGAATTCAGACCCTACCTGTCATTAGATAAATTGCCCGAAGTGAATGTGGAGATGATTCAGGAATTCACGGTTAATGATCAAATTCGAAATGGTTACAAAAGCCTGCTTCCTTATTTTGCTAAACCACATGTCTTGCCCGATACCATCTTTGAAGGAAAGTTCAAAGAATTGCTCTTTAATATTTTAATACACCCTCACAATAAACAAATTCTTGCCTATGTAAACCAGCTTATCGGTGATTATGTGACACCCATTTGGGAGGTCATGGAATCCAATTATTATTACGATTTAAAAATATCTGAATTTGCAGAAATAGCAAACCGGAGTACAAGCACTTTCAGGCGGGATTTTGAAAAGCATTATCATACCGCTCCCGGGAAATGGCTGACAAACAAAAGACTTGAGAAAGCCATGCTACTTTTAAAAACTTCTGACAAACAGATAAGTGATATAACATTTGAGTGTGGTTTTAAGAATGTTTCTCACTTTAGCAGAATTTTTAAAGAGAAGTTCAATATATCTCCTACCAAATACCGCATTTCAGGCAAGTAATAAATAATTTGGCTGGAAGGAATAGAAAAAAGATTGACTAATTAAGAAAAACAGCCCGGAGAATTCGATTCTAAATTTGTGATACAATTATTAATCATTAAAATTTTAGAATTATGAAGTATTTATTATTTGCATCAATGATCTTTTTAAGCTGCACGGTAGAGGCGCAAGATCAAAACTCTAATGAAGCAAGCGAAAAAGTCATCATTGACAATGACAAAATGAAAGTGGTCGAGTTTGATAGTATGCCACAAGGAAATGTATGTGGAGCGGGCATCCATCACCACGAACCTCATCTCACCGTGCTACTATCAGACGCCAAAGTTCAAATTACAGCTGAAAACGGAGAATCGCAGATAGTGGAGGCGCCATCTGGAATGTCTATCTGGTCTGAATCTGAAACACATTCGGTAATCAATAAAGGAGATCAACCAACAAAAATGCTATTGGTATATTTGAAAGAGTAAAGAAACTGTTGCTGGTACAGTGCATGTTGTCCATACCTGGCATTTGGTCAGTTAGGCGCATGCACTAACTGTTTTAACCCATCATAGATAAAAATGCTATTTCAATGTTTGCTTTCATTATCAATATAGAGCTCACCATTGCTCAATATCCTATTAGCCAGGTACTGTTTGATCACCTTTAATCCCCTGTATTGGAACACCCCAGCCGCGAAAATCCCATCTGCGAAATGACCATTTGAAAAATAAGGTACGGAATCGTGGTTTTTGCCAATTTGCATCAGACATTTATCTGGTAGTCCTAAAAACGTAAAGTTCAGTAAAATAAACAGGACGCTTTTGATCTAAACACATGCGCACACTATAAATTTTTAGATAATGAATATTAGAGAAATATTTATTGGGGGATCATTTTTAATTGTCACGCTAATCCTGATGCCAGGATGCCAGGATAATAAACAATCACTGTCAGAGCCTCGATTGGGTAAAGATGAAGTTGAGCAGGTAATTGCCGCCATGACCCTGGAAGAGAAAATTGGCATGGTCGTTGGCGATGGGAGATTTTTAACTGTTGAATCCGAAAATGATGAAAAAACGGAAGTTCCCATCGCAAATCGAAACTCAAAGTTGGTCATCCCTCGTTTGGGCATTAAGACAACAGCCCTAACAGATGGTCCCTCGGGGATCAATAAGGGGCCGGCTCCTGAAGGTGCTACGGATTACAGTTATACGACTGCCTTTCCAACTCCCACATGCTTAGCTGCTTCATGGAATACTGATTTGGTGGAGCAGGTGGGCAATGCCTTTGGAAATGAATTATTGGAATACGACTATGACCTGGTGTTGATGCCTGCGCTTAACCTGCATCGGAATCCTAAAGGTGGTCGCAATTTTGAATATTACTCCGAAGATCCATTATTATCCGGAAAATTAGCAGCTTCCATGGTCAACGGCTTACAGTCCGTTGGGGTTGGCGCTACGTTAAAACACTTTGTGGGAAATAACCAGGAATCGAACAGGAGAAAGTACAATGCCGTCATTAGCCAACGCGCTTTGCGTGAAATATACCTGCGCGGATTTGAAATCGCGGTTAGAGAAAGTCACCCAAAAGCCATTATGACCTCCTACAATAGGGTAAATGGTTATTATACTGCTGAAAACCCGGAACTCCTGAAGGATGTGGTGCGCAACGAGTGGGGATTTGACGGGTTGTTTATGACAGATTTCGATATGCACTATGGCGATGTGGTAGCCCAGGTACGGGCTGGCAATAACTTGATTATGAGTGGAAGCAAGGATGAGTTTAACCAACTTACAAATGCAATCAATAACAAAATCCTGGACGAACGTACACTTAGTGAAAATCTGGTTTACAATATGAAGCTCAAAATGAGTTCTCCCAGCATGAAGGCATATAATCCCTCGCTCAAGCCCGATCTGACTGCTCATGCTAAAGTAGCCAGAGAGGCTGCAGGAGAAGGCATGGTACTTCTTAAAAACACCAATAAATTACTTCCTCTTAAAGAGAAAAAAACAATCGCCGTTTTTGGTAAAATATCGTATCATCTGATCCCATTTGGAACAGGAAGCGGAAGTGTAAGAAGCTACAAATATGCTGTTTCTGTAAATGAAGGTCTTAAATCTGCAGGTTATCAGGTTTTGCCCGAAATGGAAAAATCATATAGTAGCTTAATTAAAAAAATAAAAAAAGAAAACCTGGTTCCTCCTTATTTTGATAATCCAAAAATGCGGGCAGATAATGGTATAATTGGTAACCAGGCTCCTCCTCATTTTAAAGAAAGGTTGGTGGCATTCAGCAAAGAACCAGCTATTGCAAAAACAGATATCGTCAAATATGAGTCCGAGGCGGATCTTGCACTGATCACTTTAGGAAGAAGTGCCGGGGAAAACTACGAAAATGGATACCTCCCAATCACTGAAACAGAACTTGAGCTGGTTCGCAATGTGTGCGATGTCTTTCATGCAAATGGGAAAAAGGTGATCGTTGTGCTCAATGTTGGAGGAGTATGGGAAACAGCGAGCTGGCGAGACGATCCTGACGCAATATTACTGGCCTGGCAGCCAGGGCAGGAAGGAGGGCATGCAGTTGCCGATATTATAACCGGCCAGGTCAATCCATCCGGGAAATTACCGGATTCATTTCCGATGAAATATGAAGATGTCCCGTCTGCCAATAGCTTTCCGGGATTGCCCATAGAAGAGCCAGTCAATTCGTTCTATACGGAAGGGATTTATGTCGGATATCGATATTACGAGACGTTCGATGTACCGGTAGCATTCGAATTTGGATATGGCCTTTCTTACACCACATTTGAATATGCTGACCTGAAATTAAGCACTACCGAATTTACGGATATATTAACGGTCAGTGTTTCAGTAAAAAATTCGGGTGAAGTTGCTGGAAAAGAAGTCGTGCAATTGTACCTGGCAGCTCCATCTGAAGAAATGGAAAAACCCAATAAAGAATTGAAAGGTTTTGCCAAAACCAAACTTTTGCAACCCGGCGAAAGCCAGGAGCTCACCATCGAACTGGATATGCGTTCCTTGTCTTCTTTCCGAAGTGGCGTCAGTGCCTGGGTAGCTGATAAAGGTGAGTATGAAGTACAGATTGGGGCTTCATCAAAAGATATCAGGCTGAAGGACACGTTTCATTTATCAGAAGATAAAGTTGTGGAAAAGGTGCGCGATGTGCTATACCCGAATTTTATGATGGAAGAACTAAGCAGGAATACAAAAAAATAAACCGTCATTACCGGTTATAAATAGGGCGCTCTTTCATTTGTTAAAGTGGAAATAAATAAAGTGTATAATCCACTGGCTTTTCCGGAGTTTGTGATTCTTGACCAGCACATGCCAAAAGGAGCGTGATCAAAAAAAAGGTTGATTTCATATCCTATGGTTTAGGTATTGATCATGTTGGATTGACTTCATACGATATTTTGAATTGCGAAATTAGCAATGAATTAATCACCCTTGACCCATTGTTCATTAAAGGCCACATGCTTGATTGATTTGCTATCGTCGGATAAGTGATAGGAGTATGTTACATGGATGGTTCCATCTTTTTCCTGAATAACAGATGGATAAGAAAATTGTCCGTCTTCAATATGCTCGAGATTTCGCTTCCATTTCCACGATTTGCCTTCATCATCTGAAATTGATACGGCTATACTATATCTGCCATCATCTATATCGTTGTATATAAGCAACCAATTGCCACTTTTTAAGTTAATGACCTCGATGCTGGCGCCAGGATTTGGAATTTCCGATTTGTGGGCAAAAGTCCATGAATACCCTTCATCTTCGGAATGGCTTAACATGATTCTTCCGGGAGCGTCACCGTCGTCACGCATATAGGCATCAATCGAGCCGTCCTTGCGAATGACCAGGCTGGGTTGATTAAGCCCTCTCCCTATAATCGGAAGGCTGGATGACCAGGTTTCTCCGTCATCGTTGGAAATGGCAATTAATCCAAAATTAAATCCGTCGGAATATAGGGGCAATAATATTTTCCCATTGTCGAGTATCGTTGGTTTACACCTGGTCATCCATCCGGTCTCCCTTTTCTTTGGGTCTCTGGCGGCTTCAGTCAGCATTTCTTCATAAGGATGAGCATATTCTGCCCATGCTAAATCATCTTTTGTGTTGGCCTTAAACTGTTTTTCAGCCTGTTCGGCAAATTCATCGCCGGGCTTCATTAAAATAATATCCTGCCATTCCCAGATGGGAGCTCCTTCTCCATAATAATCAGTTGTAGTTCTAACTTTCAATATTGAATTTTCCCATCGGTTGGCCTGTACAACAATCCAAACCAAAAACAATTTCCCTTGATTATTCATAAATAACATGGGATTACAATCCGGTTGCCCCGGCGTATCTGCCATTAAAAAAGGTTTGCTCCATTTTGTTGTTCCTTTTTTTAGTCGTGCGCCATTTACCACAACATCGTTTGCCGTACGCTCTCCGCTGCCCTGAAACCAACAGGTAAATAAATCGCCGTTGGGCAGTTCAACAATGCTGCTTGAGTGCACATGTTTTTCCTGAAGCGGAAAAATCAATGTACTTTCGATTTGAGCTTTTAACGAAAAGTTAAATGCTAAAAGGGCAATTACTATTAGAAGCATTTTTTTCATTTTAATAATTTAACCAGCCAGAACCAATTTCCATATCCAATCGACAAGCGTGTGCGTTAAAATGGCAGCAAAAAGATTATTACCACTTTTCCTGTATGCCCAGGCATATCCGGCACCTGCTAAGGCAGCCAGTGAAACATATGTTATCTGCATACTTAATCCGCTGATGTTGTTCCAGTGCATCAATCCGAACGCCAGGGAAGAAACAACAACCGGCACCCACTTTTTTGCTGAAACCTGTGTAAGCCCACGATACAAAATCCCACGGAAAAAGAGCTCTTCAGGAAGCGCAACGGTAAGAAAAAGGCCGACAAAATGCGCCGCCAGTTTGGTAATATTTAAAGAGGATGGTATTGAAAATTTCAGGAATCCCGTAAGCAAACCCGGTGGAATTACCATCACCATGATCATCATCAAAGCAAGCAGGGCAATCCTGAAATCCTTCAGTTTGGGCACCAGGTTAAAACCTATTGAAGCCTCTCTGTATCCATTCCACCCGACCACGGCCACCAGCGAAATAGCAACTGACCACCAGGCATAACCGAGATGCGGTTGCATATCCGTTGACCAGCGAAGGTCAAATGGTATCCACAGAAGCATCCAAATTGTAACATCAATCCACGATAAAGCAAAATCTTCATTTCGGAGTTGTTTCAATGAGCCGAAAACGGCGAAAACCATAAAGGCAAAGATTGCTGTAGTGTAAGGATTAAACGACCAGGTCAAAATTCCCGGAACAACGAATAAAACAGCCATTCCGGCAACGAGATAGCCCATTGCATTTTTATTGCTTCGAAGCCAATTATAAAAACGTTGTGAAGCTTTTTCAGAACCTAAAGAAAGCAATAATCCTAGAAGTGGTGAAAGACTGATAACATCTGCAACAGTTGATATAACTGTATTTTCACTTTCGGATGATGAGACAAAATAAACCAGTACAGCCCCGAATACAGACCAAACAATCCATAAAATTAATAATCTGTTTTTCATTTTTTTTCTGCTATTTTCCTGGAATCAATTCGTTTTTAGACTCTTTTTGTCCGCATGTTTGGACTGATAAAAACAGGACGAATGGGAAAATTATAAATTTCATTAGTTCAAAAAAGTGCCGGGTACTTATATTTTTCATTCATTACTCAATTTATTTCATTCATTTTTAAAAGTTGCAGTTTTATGGTATTACTGCAAATTCACTGAAATCGGCTATGACCTGAACTGCTAATCGGAAATCATGGTCTGAATTGAATTCGTGCCTGAAGGCCACTGCATCGCAGTTCGCTTTATGTGCGGCAGTTACACCCGCCCATGAATCTTCAAATACCAGCACTTCTGATCCAGGCAACCTCAATTGCCTGATGGCAACAGCATATGCTTCAGGGTCTGGTTTATGATTTATTACCTGCTCTCTGGTGATCACAATGTCAAAAAAACCTTTGAGCTGTACACGATCAAGGACCTCCTCCACCATCCAGCCAGATGCCGAACTGACGAGGCCCAACTTTTTCCCTTGTTTTTTGAGTTCAGAAAGTAGCTGAACGATATGTGGACTGGGTTCCAGTTCCAGGTTAAGCAAGCTTAGATATATATGTTTAAATTCCCTTTCGAAGCTTTCAGTATCGGGATTTATCCGGGCCTCTGCAAAAAAATGGTTTCTCACCTTTTCCCAGTTTTCACCCATAACAGCTTTGTACACATTAACACTAGCGAGCCCCCCAAAAAGATTGCACGTTTTTGATAGCGCCAATCCTTTTAGTTTTTCCGAATTGACCAATGTCCCATCCATGTCAAAAAGGTATGCCTTATATACTTGTTTGATGCCCATCTTATTGGTTCTTTTACGAACTTGTTTCGGAAAGCAGGCTATTAACAAAATAAAAAATACGATGTCCGCTTTTTCAGAGAAACTACATTATTTATTGTTAATGTATCCATTTTATCTTGTTTCCAGATAATACTTAAATTTTTATTTCCCCGGATTGTCCATAAAATCTCCGCCGGAATTGGAAACATACATAAACCACATTAGACGTTAGGGTAACCTTTTACAATAAAACCTCAAACCTTCATTTACATCTTCAATATGATGAATTGAAGCGTTCATCGAAAATCCCTGCATTATTTTCCCGAATCCTTAACTTGCATAACAAGAAAAATGAAATAACAAATGAAGTCACTCAATCAGGGATCTACGAGGGAAAAATCAAATTTGATCATTCACAGCATGGTATTAATTTATCTCCTCCTCCCGGGATTAGTCGCCGCCCAAATCGACGAATCATTTTTGAATCCGCCAGAAGTGATTGTATTACCCGAGAAAACGGGAAATCACGCTGCGGTAAATAGAAAATTTACTGGCATTCCCAGCATGGCAATAAGTAGTAAAGGGAAATTCTGGGCCACCTGGTATGCCGGAACAACCGCTAGTGAAGATAATAACAATTATGTGGTTGTTTCATTCAGTGCCGATAGCGGAAAAACCTGGACAGAGAAATTAATCATTGATCCGGATGGTGATGGGCCGGTAAGGGCTTTTGATCCGCAAATTTGGATTGATCCCACCGGCAAACTTTGGACTTTTTGGGCACAGGCGATTGGACATGACGGAACAATTGGGGGCGTTTGGGCGATGACAAATGTTAACCCAAATTCCGAAAATTCAGCCTGGTCCAAACCCAAAAGATTAACTAATGGGGTGATGATGGGTAAACCAATTGTGCTTTCAAACGGGGTATGGATTTTACCTGCTTCAACCTGGCGGAAAACAGATAATAGTGCCAGGCTGATCGCCTCAACGGACAATGGCAGTACCTGGCAAGAAAGAGGGGCTGTAAACATATCGATTGAAAGTCGAAGTTTTGATGAACATATGGTCATTGAAAGAACGGACGGGACATTATGGATGCTGGTGCGCACAAATTATGGAATTGGTGAAAGTATATCCAAAGACAAGGGTAAAACCTGGAGCGAATTAGTCCCTTCCAAAATTGAGCATCCAAGTGCAAGATTCTTTATCAGGAAGCTTGAATCAGGGAATCTCCTGTTGGTTAAGCATGGCCCGATTGATACGAAAATACAGCGCTCCCATTTGATGGCATTTCTCTCGCAAGATGATGGGAATTCCTGGACAAGAGGTTTGCTTATTGACCAGCGAAAAGGTGTTTCCTATCCCGATGGGCAGCAAACCGAAGATGGAACAATACATATTATTTACGACTACAACAGGACGACAAACCAGAATATTTTTATCACAAGTTTCACTGAAAATGATATGCTGGCAAATGATTATGACCATAGCATAATTAAGGTTTATAATAATAGAAAGACTGTAAGTAAAGGTGGGCCAGATGAATAAATGTTTTTATTCATTATAATTCACGAAAGGAAAAAGTATATAAATTAGTCATGTACTAATGCAGGCCATTGACCTTAAGTGCCAAAATTATAATATTGTTATATTCCGTAAGGAAAAGGGGTGTTTTAACATTTTAGTCTTTTTAAATTTCCGGTGCTTCAAATTATTGACATTTTGATACCTGTTTTATGAGAACCCTGATCTATGTAGTTGTATTATTATCCCTGAGTTGTACAAGGGAGCATTCCAAATCGGGAAAATCAACACTTCCCAATATCATGATCATACTTGTGGACGACCTGGGGAAAGAATGGATTAGCTGTTATGGAGCAAGTGACATCAGCACACCCAATATCGATCGGCTGGCAAAAACCGGGGTAAGATTTGACAATGTCTATGGCATGCCCCAATGCACTCCCACCAGGGTAACAATATTAACCGGACAATATCCATTCCGCCATGGATGGGTCAACCATTGGGATGTTCCCCGCTGGGGTGGAGGCGCACATTTTGATGAATCGATGAACCCATCCCTTGCCATTGAAATGAAAAAAGCTGGGTACAAGACCTGCATTGCAGGAAAGTGGCAAATAGATGATTTCAGGGTGGAGCCCGATGCGTTGACTAAAAATGGGTTTGATGAATTTTGTATGTGGACTGGTTTTGAAACTGGAAACCCGGAACCAAGTGGAAATAGATACCATGATCCATATATCTTTACACGGGATGGAAGTAAAGTCTATAAGGGAGAATATGGCCCCGATATTTTTAAAGACTTTATCATCAATTTCATTCATGCCAACAAGGATGATCCCATGTTTATCTATTATCCAATGGTGCTGACGCATACCCCATTTGAGCATACGCCTATTGATTCCGCTACAGATAATTTGGGCAAGCACAAAGCCATGGTCAACTATACAGATCTGATCACAGGAGACCTGGTGAGGGCCTTTGATGAAGCTGGCATACAGGAAAATACCATTATCATCTGGACAACAGACAACGGGACTACCGGACAAATTGACGGGACGTTGAATGGTAGAAATATCAAAGGCGGAAAATCAAAAACCGCTGAACCTGGTGTTTGCCTGCCGTTTATTGTGAGCTGGCCTGTTAGTATAGGCTCAAACCAAACATCGGATGCATTAATTGATTTCAGTGATCTATTCCCGACCTGTCTCGACATAGCAGGTATAGAGGTTGGTCGTGAATGGAAAACGGGAAATACATCTCGCATTATTGACGGATCATCATTTAAAGACGCATTGCTGCATAACCAAGATTCCCATCGTGAATGGATTCTTGGTATGGGTGGAGGCAATAATGCAAGATTGACAGAAAATGGAGTGGAAAATCAATTTGTGTTTCGTGACCGGGTCGTACGAAATAAACGGTATAAACTCTCCATTGATACAAATAGAAAAGCAATTGGCTTCTATGACCTGTGGCATGATCCCGATGAAAAAATTAACCTTATTGACAGCTTAACGACCCGCGATCGTGAGGAAAATTTTAATCAGTTGCATAACGTCATTGCCAATTTTCCTGAGAAAGATGCAGATCCCAGGTATTCACCCAATCCACCTCAACCCTGGGATGTCGCCATCACTGCCAAAAGCCAGGTGTGGAAAAAATAGAATTTTATTGAACCAATATGGGGTACATTAATGAGAAAGAGCGTACAATGCGTTGTCGGATAATCATTTTGGTAACTGAATTTTAATCGGAAAGTTCATTCGGATACTTATTTTTGAAATCATATTCAGGCATATTTAAAAAAATTTGTTCTTTTATTTTTTCATCCTTGTTATCTCGCCTCTGGTGTACCGTGGGAAGGATTTAAGTTACAAGTCTAAATCAATGGGGTTCTAGTTACTATATCTTCATTTATTTAAAGATGAAGAATCTTTTCGAGTTTCAATATACTCACTCTTCCAGCATTCCATATAAACCTCAAAAAAGACCCACTAATTCTTTCAATACGCCTGTACTAATCATAGTTTATCTTCCTCATTCTTTGCAGGAACACTTTTATAGGTGATACTTTATGAAATGTCATCTAAGTCTGGCAAATATCAAGACGGGTAAATTACTCATGTCGAAATAAGAATTGGATAACTATCTTGAAGAAAGTAATTATTTATGTAGCTTATCATATAAATTAAAGTTTAAACCCAAATTCCAATACAAAATGAAAACCATTATACAACAAATCACTGCTCAAAATAAAGAGATTGAAAATTCAAAAGCCGAAACAATAAAAGCTGAAATAGAAAATCCCGCAACAAGCAATAACCGCAGAAATTTTCTTAAAAAAACTGCCCTTGGCGGAATCACTTTAGGAGGGTTGATGAATTTGTCTATTGAGGATACACTGGCCCAGACAACTGCAAATGTATCCCGCGCCTCAAAACCTTCTGATCTAAAAATAACGGATATGCGATATGCGGTGACTTCAGTTCTTGGAGGTACTGCTATTATTCGTATTGATACCAATCAGGGAATTTATGGGTTGGGTGAAGTTAGGGATGGAGCCGATGTACGATATGCCCTGATGCTCAAAAGCCGCATTCTCGGACTTAATCCCTGTAATGTTGAAATGATATTTAAAATCATAAAACAGTTTGGAGGTCAAGGCCGGCAAGCCGGCGGCGTTTGCGGCGTTGAAATGGCGCTTTGGGACATCGTAGGTAAAGCGTATGGAGTTCCCGCATGGCAAATGCTAGGTGGAAGATATCGCGATAGTATCCGTTTATACGCCGATACACCCCAGGGAAGATCACATGATGAACAAGTAGAGCGTATCAGATATCGAATAGAGGATCAGGGGTACACCTGGCTAAAGATGGATCTTTCTATCAATTCGCTAAGGGATATTCCGGGGACCCTGGTGAATCAAAATTTCTGGAAAGGTGGTCAATATGACATGCGTGACTATATGGGATATGGAAATACAAAACACCCATTTACCCAGATACAAATAACAGATAAAGGATTGGACGAACTGGTAAAAATTGCGGCAGAAACGCGTGACCATATCGGTTGGGATATTCCGATTTCAACGGACCATTATGGCCATTTTGATTTGAACAATGGTATTCGGTTAGGGAAAGCAATAGAAAAGTACCGCCTGGCTTGGTTAGAAGATGTGGTTTCATGGGAATATACAAATCAATGGAAAACCATCACCGATGCACTCGAAACTCCCACCACGACTGGTGAAGATATTTACCTGCTGGAAAACTTTAAATCGCTTATCGATACCCACGCGGTTGATATCGTCCACCCTGATTTAGCATCTTCCGGTGGGCTTTTGGAGACCAAACGCATTGGGGATTACGCCGAAATAAACGGCATAGCAATGGCCATGCACCAGGCTGGCACTCCGGTTTCATTTATGGCAAATGTTCACTGTGCTGCTGCAACACAGAACTTTCTAGCCCTGGAACATCATTCGGTTGATTTGCCCTGGTGGGAAGATTTGGTGAAAATGACAGACGGAAATCCAATAATTAAGAAAGGGTTCGCTCCTGTTCCCGAATCGCCGGGATTGGGAATTGAACTAAATGAAGATGTTATTAAAGAACATTTGGACCGAAGAGATAATAGTTTCTTTGCCCCAACTGATGAGTGGAATGAAAAACGTTCTCACGACAGGATTTGGAGTTAAATTGTAAACAAAAATTATTTCACCTGAATGATAATTAGTCCTCCTTCCCCTCAACATCTCGAGGAGTGAAACGGAAGCGGTGTTGAGACATTCAATACCAATACCTCAACGTCAAATTCGGTCGAGATGTAGAGCGGGAAGGAATAACCAATTGGTTCATGTGAAATAATTCCTTCATTGATATTGCTTGAAGAATTGATAAAATAAAGCACTCTTCCATTAAGAATTGGAAGGAAAAGCATGACCATTCCAAAAATGAGGATGTTTCTTTGGACATTGGTTCTGTATCCAAACCAGGAATAAATATTTTCAAAACTATGAATGATTGAAGGCTAATTGATGTCTCTAATATTTCATTAATCTCCAAGATAATAGAAATCTTATAGTAGCATATCTTACCTTGCGGTTTCTAGAATATAAAAAGATAATTTTATTGCTAAACACCGGACTTTCAATAACTACTATTATCAAAACAGGATTTTTTTATGAAGCTGCTAATGCAGATTAACGGTAATTAACACTTGAAAAGTTTTAAAGCACATATTCTTATTACCTCATATCAGGCGACCAGTGCGCCATCATAATCATGGAGCCAGCTGTACCGTCCATAGTAGGCTCATTGGTGGAATAATCACCAATATCATCATGGTAGGTGACAAAGTCATTCTGGAATCGAGCAAATTCATCCGGTTGAGTCAGTTCCAGTCCTAATAATTTTTGATAGATCGTCATAAAAATCGGCCCGTCAATTAAACCACCAGGTACCATCCGCGTTGTTTTAGCCCATACACTGGTATGCACATCCAACGGATATTCACCATCCAACGGCATCCCTGTAAACATGGAAGTCCCCCATGGGTTCCTGCCAAATAACCAGTCGCGATGGTCGAGCATGACCTGGTGAAATTGCATATCCCCGGTCATTTTTTCATAAAGCAAGATCTCCGTTATAAAAGAGGTAAGCAGGTTATTGGAACACCATATAAAAGGAATTCCTATCCCATAATGATTGGTTTTCGCCCGTTTGGCCACATTGTCAATTTCCGCCTTATAAAAAGAAACTAGTGTATCCTGGAATGACTTTTCCACCTGATCAAACAAAGCACAGTGGCCCATATTGATGAATGGGTAATATTGGTAATGCGCTGCTGAATCCAGCATCAGCCAGTTGTCTGTGTTGGCAAGCAAGGCGTAACGTTTAGCATCTGAAAGGTAGACTGGATTTTTGGTCATCCTGTACAATTCAGCTGCTCCCCACTCCATGTCATCGGCCCAGGTCTGTTCATTGTAACGATATGGCGCTCCGAATGAATTGCCCTGCTGAAAACCTTCCATTGATTTTCCCAGATCAAAAACTGTTTTTGCTGCCTGCAGACATTTAAATGCATAAGAAGAATCAATTTCCATCCAGACATTGGCTCCAAGGGCAAGAGCAGCTGCGCTACGACCGGCCAGGTTGGCTACTCCTGTAGATTCACTTTTATATTTCCCTAATCCTTGTGGATGACCACTAGCCACATAGGCTGCCCGATAGCTGTTTGGTCCCCAGCCATAATCCGAAGGATCCTGGTCGGGTATTTTCCATCCACGATGGTCACGGTCATCAGCTACCTGGTGCACGAGCTGGTCAGGAGCGAAATGCATTTTCAGAATCCAGTCCAATCCCCATTTTGCTTCATCGAGTACATCGGGAATACCATTGGGATGAGGTTGTCCAAGTGCATTTACCTTGTCTGAAAATTTTTTGGGATAAAGCTGATAGGCCATCAACATGTGGGCTGTGGCATAGCTTCCTGTGATCAGATATTTCAGCTGGTCTCCCGCATCATGCCAACCTCCTGAAACATCCACATAGGTTGAATCCGGCATTCTCCCATAAAACATCCGCCCGTCCCGCTGGTGACATACCATATCCAGAAATGGATTGTATCCACAGCGTTGTTGTTGCATAAAAGCCAACAGATCATCGGTTGTTCCTTCATAAGCCTGGTCAGATATATCAAATGTTTCGGAGATCGTCCCTGATTTTAAACCACGTAATTGATAGGTTCCTTTTTGATTGATCTCCGAAAAATCAACCAGATAGTAATTGTCAAAAGTGCCCCAGCTTTTTGCCTTTGATTTAATCGGTTTGATGGAGGCAATAGATTTTTGCCCATTTTCTGTGACAATTTCAAATTTTTCTTTGATGGGTGAATTAGAAAACAAGATCGCTTGTTTTGACTCATTCGTGTGATATCCATACTGATTGATACGGATGAAGATTTCTTTTTTTACAGATTGCGCATAAGATATTATGCATGGTACCATTAAGATGAAAATTAGCTCCTTTTTCATATATCAATTTTGACTTCTTTATATATCGAATATACAAGTAGAATCAACGAGGAAAAAATATTTGAAGTAGCAATTATCCGTTCCCCAAAAGTTCATCAATCCGCACTAATTCATATCCTTCCTTTTTAAGCCATTGGATCAGATCCTCCAAGCGATAATAAAATTTGTCTGTGCGCTCGGGGGCCGTTCCAATATGTATCAATAAGATAAATCCATTAAGTCCATTAATTGAAGTCTTCTCATAATTCAATATACTTCGAAAGATCTCCTCACTAGAGATGTAGGTATCCATATCCGGAGTTGTATAATCAGCATTTGATCTTGTGCCCGAAGTGAAATTAACCAATTGAAATCCGGCATCTTTGGTCCATTGACTTATGCTGTCATTGTACCATTCATAGGGTGGCATAAAATATCCGGCCTGCTCTGGTAAAATACCGAATTTTTCCATTTCCTTATAATTGGCCATCAAATCACCTAAAAACTCGTTCCTTGTGACAAACAAACTATCGCGTTTCTCCCAGTCGCAATAGAGCAGGTGCTTATCAGAATGGGCACCAAGATAATGATCGTCTGATTTCAGTTTTTTAATGATGGATTGGAATTCCTGATTCCGGTAAAAATCGCCGGTGAAAAAAAAGGTGGCCTTCACCCCCAATGTTTTTAGTACCTGTTGAATATGATTACCTCCCTCACCAAAATCTCCACCGGTAAAGACGATGGACAGCGTTTTATGTGTTGTGTCACCTCTTACAATTCCACCCTGAACCCAGGAATATTTGACGTTGGAAACCTGAGATTTTTCAAGAACCTTCTTCCTGGATTCTTTACACCCAAAAGGCAGATATAACAAAAAAAGGAGTATTAAGATTTTCAATCTCATGCTCAAATATAAGCTATACCGTTTATTTATTATATTGCTGGTTAAAACCCAAGCCTATGCCAATCTACATGGACCGTCACGATCTCGAAGCAGTCACTGCAAAAGATGTGGCTGAAGCACATTTGGAAGATCTGAAAATTCAACACAAATATCAATGCAAAGCACTTACCTACTGGTTTGATGAAAAACGGGGAACAGCATTTTGCCTTATTGAAGCGCCCAATGCGGATTGTGTAAAAAGTATGCATGATAATGCCCATGGATTAGTTCCGCATCAAATTATTGAAGTGGAAAGCAACGTTGTGAATGCTTTTTTAGGAAGAATAGAAGATCCCAAATCCAATGATTATTTAGACGATATGCATCATCCGATTATCAATGAATCTGCATTCAGGGTTATTATGTTTATCGACATGAAGGATATCAATCTACTGAAATCTATCTTGGATAAGAATAAAGCTTTAAAGATCATCAATGATGCCAGGGATATCATTCAAAAATCCATAAGCCAGTATAAAGGAGGAGAAGTGATAAAAGATAGAAAAAAATTGATCATCTCTTTTACCTCAGCCGCCAGTGCTGTGATGTGTGCATTAGAAATACAAAATAAGTTTGAAGCTTCTGTTGAAGACAAATTGGATTCAACACATAATATTAAAATAAGTCTATGTGCCGGAGTACCAGTAACAGGCAAAAATGAGTTATTTGGAGAAACCGTTAGGTTAGCAGAGCAACTGTGTGAAGTGGCTAATCAGCAGCAAATTGTAATTTCATCTGAAGTAAACGAATTATATTGCGATGAAATTCTTGATGGATTGTCATCAGAAACTCCGATACAGACACTCAGCACTGATGATGAAAGTTTTATCAACAAACTGATTGATGCCACTGAATCCAAATGGAATGATTCGAAATTTGATGTAGGTATTTTTGGTAAACTTGTCGGGTTAAGCAGATCGCAATTTTATAGAAAAATATCCTCTGTTACAGGACTATCACCCAATGATTTTATTAAGGAATTTCGATTGAAAAAAGCATTAAATCTCATTGAAAGTCAAAAAGGAAATGTTGCCCAGATAGCATTCGAAACAGGATTTAATAGCCCTTCCTATTTTGCCAAATGTTTTCAAAAACGGTATGGGATACTCCCCTCCATTCTTATCGGCAAGAATAATTAATTCTTAATCAATGAATTAAATGTTCTACTTATTGATCTAAATGTAGTAGACCAAAGCATAAATACATCCTAATATTGGATTGTTTATTAACCATGAATTCTAATTATTAACTAAAACTTATAAAAATGGAAACAGTAACCGAAAAAACTGCAACTCTTTATGAACGACTAGGAGGAGAAGAGGGTATCATTGCTATCGTAGATGATGTCGTAGAAGCTCATATGAATAATCCTGCTGTAAATGCCCGCTTTTTACCTTACAGGGAAAGACCAGAATATCTTGCTCAAATTAAAAAGCATACTGTAAACTTTTTTGGTGCCGGATCAGGTGGTCCCCAGGTTTACGAAGGGAGGGACATGACCACTACGCACCGTGGTATGAACATTAATGCTACAGAGTACATGCATATCATTGATGATGCTATGGGTGTGTTGGACAAGCATGGCATTGACGATGCTACTAAAAAGGACGTATTAATGATTTTTTATTCCTTAAAAGATCAAATGATAGGTAAATAGCATCATTTACTACTATTGATTAACGCCCTCCTTTTGAACAATGAGGGTGTTTTTATTTTGGTATTCCCAATAAATACACTTTTTTGCTCTTGCCTTTAATCACCCCATTTTCCCAGCTATAATGATCTGATTCCAGATCCTGGAGTAATATATCCATATCCTTTAATGTATAGGTCCTTGCATTGGAAACCGCGCCGTCCCAGGCAAAGGTAATCGGGATGATTGGGATAAGATAAGTAAACAAAAATTGCTGAAGCGAAAAAGGTCGAGCCATTGCAGAAACAAATAAAGAAGAAATGATATTGAATGGAATGGCCAGCCACCAAAGCACTTTTGGATAGCTGTTGTCACTGATCTCAAGTGATAAAAAGGACTTCCGATCATCCATGGCATTTTTTAGGATTTGGCGGGCAATCTCCGGTTTCATATGATGGAGGCTTCCTACCATGGTTCGCAATCCTTTCAATTCAGATTTTATCTCAATGGCATTAACAGGTTCTGTTAAATATGAAATTTCAACCCTACCCTGTTCGTTGATTCTCTCCGCATATTCTTTATTTGGAAAAAGGTCGGTCATGATCAACCTGACATCCGTTAATCCATATTTCTCTTTCAGGATACGTTGTACTTCCGGCATTGGTCCACCGCTTCCCGAACACAGATCAATAATAGTTTTATCTACGTACTCAGACTGTTCCAATACCCTTTTTACCAGTTCGGCCATTTCTTCACTGGTGTTAAGCAATCTATGCATGACGACCATCATTCTGGTCAAGCATTTTCGGAGCCAGTCCGGAAACCAGATCAAATCCTCAAACTCAAATAATTGGATCCGCTTCATACATTAATTATTTGTTGGATTTAATCTTTCAATAAATAGGTCCTTAAAGTCGGTGCCAACAACGTGTATCCCTTTTCATTTGGATGGAGTCCATCAGCAAAAAAAGGCTCGTCAATCTTACCTTCTTTATTCAATAAATCAATTCCAATATCTGCATAAAAGATGTTTTTCATTCCGGCTAGCTGAGCAATTTTCAAATTCAATGTTTTTATCCTCTCCTCGTACTGTCTTCTCGGCAAAATGCCAA
>Ga0209536_100002597_pt1 | contig 29454 bp, 26 predicted proteins | sample DeeMarSeWOR28_12_FD_187461 | JGI IMG/M metagenome (GOLD analysis project Ga0209536, IMG submission 187461) | Marine sediment microbial communities from White Oak River estuary, North Carolina - WOR-2-8_12 (SPAdes) (version 2) | ecosystem: Environmental > Aquatic > Marine > Intertidal zone >...
CCTCGCCGTCTTTGTCATAGATCAGTCCCTTTTTCTGGATAGCATCAGCCATTGTCTGCAGATTCACCTGCCGCTTCCCATCTGAGTTTGCCTCTGTGGTCAGCACCGCAACCTCCAGACCATTGAGAGCCAGACGTGCATCGCCCCTTGACATTCGGCTCAGATACCTCAGCGCGTCTTCATCCACCTCGGCCTTCAGTCCACCCAACCCCCTTTCCTCATCGGCCAAGGCCCGCCTGAGAATTATCTCCACCTCGCTCTCACTCAGCGGTTCCAACACCACCACGGGCGCCCGCGACAGAAGGGGCGGAATGACTTCGAAAGAGGGATTCTCCGTGGTTGCTCCAATGAAGGTGATTGTACCATTCTCCACGTAAGGAAGGAGCAGGTCCTGCTGGGCTTTATTGAAACGGTGAATCTCATCCACAAATAGGATGGTATGTCTGCGGTCCATGCTTCGTTGCTGTCTGGCTTCATAAACAGCTGCCCGCACGTCTTTGACCCCGGCCGTCACGGCCGAGAGGTTGATAAGATGAGCCGCAGTATCTTGAGCGATTAAGCGGGCTAAGGTGGTCTTACCGCAGCCCGGCGGACCCCACAAAATCAGAGATTGCAGCCGTCCGTGCCTTAGCAACCGTGCGACCAGCTTTTCAGGCGCCATCACCTGCTGCTGGCCCACAAACTCATCCACGCTTCCCGGACGCATGCGCTCCGCCAGAGGAGGGACTGCCTGCCTGCCTGCGGATCTGAAAAGATCCCTCTGTTTCAATACCCCACCCGCCAGTATCAGTGAGCCTTTAGTATTATCGCAGTGATTTCAAGGGATTTGAGCGAAACCTTACCCCAAGCCATCTGGTTTGTCAATGCAGGTGGCTGCCTCAGATTCACCACCGGCTCAACCGGGTTGGAGTTCGTTCTGACGTCCACCTCCCCCGGATGGGGATGGGTGGAGGTCAATGTTGGTGAGACAATGGAGAGGGAGCCTTCAACTCTTGGCCTCGATCGGTCTCCAATGACCTATCAAAGTCAGAAATCAATGTATTCAGGAGGTGTCGGACAGCCTCTGAGGGGGGGATTCTGCGCCCTGCTAGACTCATCATTGCGCCCTAATTCGTGTCCATCCGAAAACTCCGGATGGCACGAGCTTAAGTTTCCAATTCATAAATGAGGAATTTGCTTCGTCCCGTTCCGGGACTCGGTCCCACCCCTTGGGGGCGGGTTGGCAGTTTCTGTAAGGTCAAGGAAATCAAGGGATTGCGCGGAACCGTACTCAAGTACGGTGCACAAGAAATCCCGCAGATTGATCCGCCTGAGGCGGAGAAAAGGGTCATTTATGGATGGAAACTATTCAACCATTCAACCGCATTGGAGATGGAGATGCAGGTGAAATAATAGAAAGCGATACGCCGCCAGAACTGAAAAGTATCGCTGCCTTAAAGGGGGGGTCGTGTTCTGGTCGACAGGACAAAACAGTAAAGAATCCACGCCCGAAAGACCTGGGTTCCCAGACATAGTCGAGTTCAACAGTTTTCCAGAGTTCTTCGTCAATTGTCCCCTAATCAATGACTCACAACCCCAGATATGCTTTCTTCACCTTCTCGTCGGCAAGAAGATTTGTGGCAGAGTCGGCAAGTGTTACGCGACCGGTTTCCATGACATAACCCCTGTGGGCCACTTTCAGGGCCAGGTTCGCATTCTGCTCCACAAGGAAAACGGTGGTGTTGTTTTCAGTGTTGATCTTCCTTATGATCTCGAAAATCCGTTTAACTACGAGGGGCGCAAGTCCCAGGGAGGGCTCATCCATTAAGAGAAGTTGGGGCTGGGCCATCAGCGCCCTGGAAATGGCGAGCATCTGCTGTTCTCCGCCACTCAGTGTTCCGCCGGCCTGGTGACGCCGATCCGCAAGAATCGGAAAAAGCTCGAAGATGTATTCCATGTCTCGCTTGATGCCGTCATGGTCAGTCCGCAAGAAAGCTCCCATGTCCAGGTTTTCCATCACGGTCAAGTATGGGAAAATTCGTCGGCCCTCAGGAACCTGGGAAATGCCAAGGGAAACGATCTTGTTGGGACTTAAATTATGAATCGGTTGCCCCATGAACAATATCTCGCCGGATCTCGGCGGCACGATTCCACAGATCGACATCAGCGTGGTGGTTTTCCCCGCCCCGTTTGCCCCTATCAGTGTAATTATCTCTCCCTTTGAGATCTCCAGACTGACATCCTTTAATGCCTGAATATTTCCGTAGAAGGTTTTAATGTTCTTGATCTTGAGCATCAGTTCTCTTCCCCGAGGTACGCCTTTATCACGGCGGGATTGTATTTAATCTCCTCGGGCGTACCCTGGGCGATTTTCTTGCCGTAATCCACCACAAAGATGCGATCAGACAGGCTCATAACCAGCTTCATGTCATGTTCGATCAGCAGAATGGAAATTTTCTCATTATCACGGATCCATAAGATCAGGTCGTCAAGCTCCTTTGTTTCCTGAGGGTTCATGCCGGCAGCCGGTTCATCGAGAAGGAGGATGAATGGTTCAGTCGCCATAGCCCTGGCGATCTCGAGACGCCGCTGAGCTCCGTAAGGAAGATTCATGGCAAGCTCATTAACGTAATGCGTGAGACCGATCTTTTCAAGGACGGCGTAACTGTCCTTCACCACCCTTTTCTCTTCTCGGACCGTAGACGGTGTTCTGAAAATTGCACCGGTGATGCCCGCTGACAGTCGGCAATCTCGACCGATCATCACATTTTCCAAAACCGTCATATTTGGAAATAACCGAATATTTTGAAATGTCCGGGCCAAGCCACGTTCGGTCACCTGGTTGGGTTTCAGGCCGTTTATACGTTTTCGCTTTCCTCCGGGGGGTGAAATCAGCATGTCTCCCTGAGTCGGGGGATGAATTCCTGTTATACAGTTGAAAAAGGTGGTCTTTCCTGCGCCATTGGGACCGATAAGGGCGACGATCTCGCCTTCGTTAACATCCAGATCCAGCTTGTCCAGAGCCCGAAGACCCCCGAAGTCCATGGTCAGATGCTTTACTTCCAATATCGGTTCCATTGACTGATTAATTCCCTATTTGTCCTCTAGACCTTCAAACTTGTATGTCCGTCGCACATCGGGGACGATTCCGCCGGGACGAAAAACCATCATCAGGACCAACATAGTCCCGAAAATCAGCATCCGGTATTCAGAGAATGCCCTGAGGTATTCAGGTAGAAGGATCAGGAAGAGCGCTCCGACGATCACCCCGACTATGGATCCCATTCCACCCAGCACAACAATGCACAGAATGATAATCGATTCCCAGATGGTGAAGCTTGCCGGGTTGATAAAGGTAGTCTTCGCCGCAAATATGACCCCTGCCATTCCCGCCCATGTTGCCCCAAGAGCAAACGCAGTCAACTTGGTTTTCCTTTTGTCGATTCCCATGGCCTCGCAAGCAACCTCATCTTCCCGCAAGGCAATCCAAGCCCTGCCGATCCTGGAATTCTGCAATCGGTTTACCACAAAGATGGTGAAGAGGACCAGGAGGATCATGAGGTAATAGATGTATACGGTTGCATCTTGGAGAGAGAATTGAATGCCGAAAAATGAGGGTCGCGGAATATTTGCGATGCCGCTGGGCCCAAAAGAGAACTCATTCCAGTTTTCCAGAATGAGCCTTATGATTTCACCGAATCCAAGAGTCACGATTGCCAGGTAGTCTCCACGCAGACGAAGCACGGGAAAACCAAGTAGTATCCCGAAAAACGCGCCCAAACCTGCCCCGATGGGTAGCGCGCTCCAGAAGCCCATGCCATAGTGGTGGTTCAGGAGCGCATAAGCGTAAGCGCCCACAGCATAGAAGGCCACATAACCGAGGTCGAGCAAACCGGCAAGTCCTACAACAATGTTCAGTCCCAGTCCGAGCATGACATAGATCAGACCGGTGATCATGATATTAATCTGATACATGGAAAATACGAAAGGAAAGACAATCGCAAAAACGGAAACCGCAATGAGTATGGGAATGTAAATCCTAGGCTCGGCCAACACCCGCTGGCTAAGAGGTATTCTATCCCCTTCACCGCTGTCTTTCTTTTTCCTACCGACCTCTTGTCGTTCAATGAAAAAACGCCAGACGAAGCTCAACAAAAAACTTCCAATTCCGACGAGCAACAGGTTCCTCCACCTCCACTCAATCACGTTTTCAACGGTGTTGACCCGGATGACCATAATCGGGAAGGTCAAAAACATGAACCAGGCGGATGCCAGAAAAGATCTGATTACTTCTTGATACGTGAACAAGGTCTTAATCTCGACGAGTCTTCATTGGTTAATTGTTGATAATCCGTAATGTGAATTCTGGCTGGTTTCCATCCATAAATCCCATAATTTCCTCCCCCTTGTCGCAGCAGATCCCGAGCTTGTTGCGGGGACGGGGGAGGATAGAGGGCAAAGGTGGGGAGTGATAAATCATATTTATGTCTAACCTCTTAATCACTCCCCTATCCCTCTCATCCCTTTCTCTCTCCGAACTGGATGGTTTAAAAGGCAGATGCCGCCGGGAGTGGGGAAAAGGAGTTTCCGTATGGACACTCTCCTAGACCTTTTCACTTGCGGAGCGGCCTAGAATTCCCGCCGGTCTGAATATCAGGATGAAAACCAGGAACAAGAAAGCAAAAACATCCTCATAGTCACTTGAAACATACCCGGTGAAAAAACTCTCCGTCCAGCCGAGAACCAGACTTCCCAGGACTGCGCCCGGAATGCTGCCGATCCCGCCGAGCACCGCGGCGACAAAAGCCTTTATTCCGGCGATAAATCCAATGTAAAAATTGATCTGGCCGATATGGGAGGCAATGAGTACGCCACCCAAGGCAGCCGTTGCCGAGCCAACCAGGAATGTTACGGAGATAACCTTGTCCACATCAACGCCCACCAGCATCGCCATGTTCCTGTCTTGGGCGGTTGCCCGCATGGCTTTGCCGATCCTGGTGAACTTGATCAGAACCGTCAGCAGGATCATTACGATCGCAGTGGTGAAAACGATGGTAATCTCCTGCGAACTGATGATATGTGCATAAGGCTCCCAAAACCTCCAATCCGGAATCAGTCTCGGGAATGGCATAAAATCCGAAGTCTGAGCCAGCAGGACATAGTTTTGCAGGAAAAGCGACATGCCGATGGCACTGATGAGAGCCGAAAGACGCGGGGCCTTGCGCAAGGGTTTGTATGCCATTTTCTCAACGGTATACCCATAGCAGCAAGAGTAGACCACCGCAGCAAATGACGCTATTGCCAGTATTGCCAAATGATTCCAGCCCAGCAATGTAAGAACGCTGGCAACAATCAGCGCGGTAAACGCTCCAATCATGTAAATTTCACCATGGGCAAAGTTGATCAACTCGATGATGCCGTAAACCATGGTGTAGCCAAGGGCAATCAATGCATAGATGCTGCCGCGGGTAAGTCCTCCCAGCAAAAGTTCTAGGAAATACTCCATGTCAGACTACTTAGACTCCTTGGACACGAGGTAAAGTTCGTTTGGAATTTCGCTTGCAGATTCTTTTGGGGTTGAAAAAAACAGGGGGCAGACCTTGCAGCCTGTCCCCCGAAGTAACCGTCTACTCGATGAACTGCCCGAAAACTCTTTCTCCTTCCCCCGTTTAGGGGCTCTCCAACGTTATCCTGGCGGCCGTACTGCCCGTCGAAGATAGATCGGTCGAGGCTGAAAGACGTCTCAGTGGTAATCAGGAGCTTTTCGCTTTCTCGCGCTTGGCCCTGGACTGGGATCTGGAGTCCCGCAAGCAGTTCAACATGCTATTTGATTTCAACATATGCCCCATTTTGCACCTGATACACAGAGAAACCGACACCAAGGGCATCTCCTCTTTCGTCAAAGCGGATTTTTCCGAGCGGTGTGTCCACATAGTCGGTTTTCAGTGCCTTTGCCACCGCGTCATAGTCTGTTGAACCGGCCTTTTCCACTGCATTGAGCAAGGCCAGCGTGGCTGCATAGGCATTAAGGAAGAATGCCCCGGGGTCTTCTCCGTATGTCTTCTTATGCTCCTCATTGGCAGCAACCGCCATGGGGTTCTTTGAGACATCTTTGGGCCCGGTGGCATAAACGCCTTCCGCATACTCTTTGGCAACCTTGATAAAGGTGTCATCCTTCACGCCGTCATCAGAAATAAAGATGGTGTCCATTCTTTTCTTGCGCATTTGGCTCACGATCTTGGATGCTTCCGGATGATAACCGCCAAAGATGACCGCTTCAGCTCCCGAGCGCTTAATTTTCTGGACCACTGCAGAATAGTCAACAGCGCCAGGTGTGATTCCCTCGTACAATACAACCTCTGCCTTGCCGGATTTCTCCAGGAACCCTTTGGCAAACTCAGCCAGCCCTTTGCCGTAGTCCCCTTTGTCATGAAGCACGGCAATTTTCTTCAACTTTAGCCTGTCGAGGGCAAAATCCACTTCAAGCTTGGCCTGGGCGTCGTCTGATGCAATGGTGCGGTAAAAGTTGGGATAATCACCGCTCTGCGTCAGGGCGGGGTTGGTGGCCGAAGGAGACATGGCAATTATCTTGGAATCTTTGTAGATACCCAAAGCCGCCTTGGTAGCTCCACTGCAAATGTGCCCCAGAATCACGTCTGCTTTCTCAGAGACTAGTTTGGTAGCCGTGTTGGTGGCTACTTCCGGTTTGCACACGTCATCTTCAATCAACAGCTCAACCTTCTTACCTAGGACTCCGCCTTTTGTGTTGATGTCCTTGACCACAAGTTCGGCTGCTTTGACAGTTGGGATTCCATAAGAGGCAAGATCACCGCTGTGCGGCCCCGCGACACCCAACTTGATCGTGTCAGCGGCAAAGCCATTTCCGGCCATCGCAACAATCATAACCATTCCGAAGACTGCCGCAACGAACAACTTTCCCTTTTTCATAGCCACTCCCTCCTTAGAGAAAAGACAAAAAATACCTCCATCTTTATGCTTGGTGGAGGAGTATAGGTCGAAAAAAACTTACATGTCAAGTGCGAGAATGGGCCCGGCATGGGCTGAACACCGGCAGGTTAGGGATTTACGGTGGTCACATGGATAAATTTTCCATTCTCTACCCTGTTGATCATCAAGCTCTTCACTGTATTGCCCTCCTCCCCGATCTTGATGGGTCCGGTGACTCCAGCGAAATTCTTGGTGTCAACCAGGGCAGCCCGCAGCCTGGGACCCGTTGTGGATTCGGCCCTTTGTATCGCGTCAATGAGAATGAAATAGGCATCTGCGCCCAGTGCGCCAAACGCATCCGCTTCCTTGTTGTATTCTTTTTTGAAGTTGTCTGCAAAGTCTCGACCCAGTTGGGTGGTGACAGCCTCTGAGTTGAAGTGGGCTGTGAGGTACACCCCTTCGACTGCTTTACCGCCAATCTCAATGAGTTCTGGTACTTGGGCTCCGTCTGCCATTAAAATCGGCGCCTTTATCCCTAGATCCCTCGCTTGCTTAACCAACAATGCGTCTTCGGTATAGTAGTTGGGCAAATAGATGATGTCCGGCTTCACCGACAGCACTTCAGCAAGCTGGCTTCTGAAATCACGGTCACCGGTTTGGATATAGGCGGTAACCAACACCTTGCCCCCCATATCCACAAAGGCTTTCAGGAAGAGATTCGCCAACCCCACACTGTAATCCGCCTGGGCAATATCGACAATGATCGCGGCCGTGCTTGCACGCATCGCTAGCCGGGCCTGTCTGGCAGCCACCTGACTTTGAAAGTTGTCATCGAAGCAGGCGCGGAACACGTATTTCTTGGCGCGGGTCACAAACGGATTGGTAGCCGAGGGTGAAATCAGGGGAACCATGTTTTTCTCAGCAATAACTCCTCCCGCCAGGGCATTTGCACTGATGGCTCCACCAATGACGCTCACCACTCTACGTTCGCTAATGAGGCGCTCTACAGCGTTGGCCGCCTCGCCCTGGTCACTCTGGGTATCCTCCAAGAAGAGCTTGACCTCTCGACCTAGGACATGGCTCACCATCCGCTGGGCTGTTTGTATACCCGACCACTCCATTCGGCCAAAGGCAGACACATTGCCGGTCATGGGCAGAAACACGCCGATATTTATGGGCTCCTGTGCGACGGCTGCAAGACTATGGAGGCAGCAGAACGCAGCCACGAACAGGAAGACCGTCGCCATTCTCACCATGTGTCCATTTTTCCAGTGATTTGAGTGGAGCAAAACCTCACCAAAAACATTCATATGCTGCACAATCCCCGAACTGTATAGAGGTCCTATGCGTAAGGCAAAGGTTGAGTCGGCTGGGTTTTCCACACCCGAATCGTATCTTTTTCAGACTAGAATGTTCCATCGACTGGGGGGCCAAGGTTCAACAGGTTGCCCGAGAACTACCCCTCATGTAATGAGGTCACGCTATCACACGGTCAGTCCTGGCGTCAATGGAACCATGCAGACACAGCGAGACGGGAGAGAGGGTTGAACACTTCCTGAGACAACGGCGGGTCTGCCCCGTCGCGCCGGTCTCGCTCGTCTTGCTCGTCTCGCGATCTTCTCTTGCCGGGTGGAGAGTGGTTCGTGCCTAGCTGTCTAGTGGTCTAGTTTCTGTCAGACGGACCAGCAAATTCTACGCTGGGTGGTTCGGCGGCTCGCAGCCTCCCTCCGTGGATTGCAGCCACAAAAAAAGGTCTTTGACTCGTCCCATCTTCCCTGAAGAAGATGGGACCGCTTAGGGCAGCAAATGAGGTGTCTGGCCCGGAAATATCTTGCAGGGCTTGCAGAAAAGCAGCTCTCTTTTGCCCGGAGCGCCTCAAGACCCCCAGCGCAAGGCGCATCGCGTCGTAGCCGACTGCAGCGACCCAGTCTGGTTGACGTTTATGAATCATCTCAAATCTCCGGACGAACCCTTGCGGTTCAGATCCATTTTTCTCGAGTATAATTGGCTGACATACTAGCAAGCCGTCTGCTGCCTTACCGGCCATTTCGTAAAGATCTAGGTCCGCCAGTCGATCAGGTCCCAGAACCTTGCCTGCGAGCTGCTGTCGCCGTCGTTCCAGCAAGAACAAGCTGGAAGCGTTCGCATTGGCCGCCAAAAAAATGGCCTCGGGGCTGACACCTTTCATGAGCTGTACGGCTCGAGTCACCTCGGCCGCGTCCGGGGTGACGGCCACCTTTGCCGCCAACTCCAATCCCTGGCGCTCCGCTTCAGCAAGGAAGGAGGTCATGAGCAAGTCCCCATAGGCTGACCCATCATTCAGAACCGCAACCTTGCTGAGGCCAAGGCCTTTCTTGACATAGGCAGCGAGAAAAGCCGCCTGCTCACCGTCGCCGTAAAGCAGCGAGAACAGATGTCGGCGACCCCTGGTTCGAACATACTCGGCTGAGACCGTAGGGTTGATCAAAGCCAGATCCACCTCCTCATAAATCGGCAGTGCTGCACGAAGGGCCTCAGCGCACAGATAGCCAACCACCGCGAATACCGACGAATCGCCGGCCAGTCGTCTGGCAACATGAGCAGCCCCTTCAGCATCGCAGGGTGAATCGTACACAACCATCTCCACTTTTCTGTTCCCCGTTTGAAGCCGTGCTTCATGAATCGCCGTGAGTGCGCCGAGTTGCAGCATTTGGCCATCATCTTTCAGGGCGCCAGTTTGCGGCGCCACTAGAGCAACCCGTGCGGGACCAGTCCAGTTAGCCTCTCTGGCAGGTTCGGAGCAATTACTCGACAGTAGGCCAATCATCAGCAACATAGGCCAGACTGACGAGGAGACGCGTGGATGCGGGGCCGCGGTGTTAAGGAATCGCATGGCGCATAGTGCGTAACGCATAGCGTATTTCATTCTTGATATCCTTGCGTCTTAGTATCGGAAGATTAGAGAATCATTTGGCCTCATCTTCACCCGTGTAAGGAGCGTGGAGCCTGGTGCAAAGTAAAAAGAGGCTCTTTGCGCCATGTCCCTCCCCCGTGCCGATTTTTTGCCGCCTGCTGGAGTGCGTTCTATGCAGGGCTTAACGCTGTGTCCCCGCGTCGCCGTGTCCCCATTTCCCCGCGTCCCCGGGTTCTCCCCGTCGCCGCGTCCCCCTGCCGCCGCATCCCCTTATCGTCGTCTCGTCTCGGGGTCGTCACGTAACGGGGCCATGGTCACCGCCGCCTCCCACGCCTCCTTTCCTGCCTTCCTCGAAATATCAACCGCAGAGGGGTCAGTTCCAGTGAGAAAGCTTTTCGAATCTGATTGGTCAGATAACGCTCATAGGAAAAGTGGATCGCCCCGGGCTGACTTACAAACAGCACAAAGGTCGGTGGCTGCGTAGCCACCTGAGTTCCATATAAAATCTTCACTCGACTGCGTCCATGCACGGGAGGTTCATGGCGGCTGACTGCAGCGGCGAGCGCCTCGTTAAAGACTGCGGTTTGCACGCGCGCGCAATACTGGGACAAAATCAAATTCAAGGTAGGCAACAGACGTGAGACCCTCTTGCCGGTAAGTGCAGAGAGCCTAATTTGAGGGGCATATGGCATGAATTTAAGAGCTTCGGCCACGGAATCGGTGATCTCCTTTATCTTTTCTCGGTCTTTTTGCACCAAGTCCCATTTGTTAATGACGATTGCCGCACCGCGCCTCCGTTCATGGATGTACCCTGCGATACGCACATCCTGGGCGGTAATACGGTCAGAACCGTCCAGCAGCAAAACCGCCACTTGACAACGATCGATACTTTTCAGCGCTTTGAGCACGCTGAACTTCTCGATCTTCTCTCGGGTCTTACTGCGCCGGCGAATTCCAGGCGTGTCAATGAGCAAGTATTGCTGATCGTCCAGGGTGAGACTCACATCGACGGCATCCCTGGTGGTTCCCGGAATGTCGCTAACCAGCACACGCTCAGATCCGAGGATGCGGTTCAATAGAGATGACTTACCCACGTTGGGTCGGCCGATGATCGCCACCCGCATTCCTGTAACCGACTCCTTTTCAGCCACCTCCGGAGGAAGCATGTCCACCAAGGCATCCATGCAATCCCCGACTCCATAGCCGTGGGCTGCCGAGATCGGGAAAAACCTCTCCACGCCAAGCTTATAGAATTCGTAAATGGTCGCCTCTTGTTCGGGACCGTCAATCTTGTTTACCGCATACAGAACCGGCTTGCCCGAACGACGCAGAAAATCCACCACCATCTTGTCGCCAAAATGCAACCCCTCTCGACCGTCCGCCAGAAAGAGCACCAGATCGGCCTCCTCCACCGCGATCTGTGCCTGCTCACGCACCTGCTCTTTGAAGGGAGCTCGGCGTGGCTCCTCTTCTATCCCCCCGGTATCCACCAGGCAAAAGGAACGGCCACCCCATCCTACCTGGGCAATGAGCCGATCGCGGGTGATCCCAGGAGTGTCATCGACCAGCGCTCGTCGGTCCCGACACAGCCGATTGAACAAGGTCGACTTTCCGACGTTGGCTCGACCAACTATGGCTACAAGGGGAGTGGAGCCTTCACTGATTCCGTCTGTGTGTCCCTCTGGCATCGGAATTTTTCCCACAGTGAGGTTTTTTTATCGCCGACTACGTGAGGCAATAAGGATCTACAGTCGCTCGGTCATTGCGCTTGCTGTCATTCATAGTCATCAGTTGAGGCTTAAAGCTCAGGGCAACAAATAATTTGTCATTCAGCTCTTGCCCCCTGTGCCTTCCCCCTTTTGCCTTACACCTCAAACATTGGTCGACCTACTGAGCTATTGACAGCGCAGCGTAGTGACCTAATGACCGAATTCCCTTGCACCCTGTGCCCTGTACCTTCTACCTCTTGCCTTTCGCCTGGTGCTTACTGCTCTCGGCCTGCGGTCTGTCGCGCCTCGCGCTCCAACCTGGCCGCCGCGCTTTCAATAATCTCGTCACCCTGGGACTGGACGAGGCGGGCCAAACCTCTGTAGCCAGAGCACGGAGGAGCAGCCAGCAGTCGTCGAAGTTGCTGCCAAGCCGGCAGGATGTATTGGGCAAAATGCGATCTCAGCCTAATCTGGGTCAAAAAGGCAAAAGCGGCGAGAACCTGCAGGTTGCGGCACAGCGCCACATGGGGGTATTTTTCCAGAAAGTCCCCGGCTGAAAATCCGACCACCTCGTTGAACCGCCTGCTGTATGCTTCCAGTAACTCTTGCTGGATTGACCCGGACAGTTGTACGTAGGGGTCTAGAAGTAGTGCCGCCAGATCATATTGAGGGGGACCTAACCTCGCACCCTGAAAGTCGATGACGTGGAGAACGTCACCCTTCAACATCAAATTGCGGGACTGAAAATCCCGGTGAAGAAAAAACAAACAACCCTCCCCTGCGCCCGCCCTTGAAGCCAAATCGGAAAACTCGAGTTCCAAATCATAGGGGTCGATATCGAGACCCAATGCTCCCAGCAGAAAACTGCGGCTAAAATATTGCAACTCCCGTCTGACGATAAAAGGCGGATCATAGACGGGTGTATCGAAGCAGTAATGGGTGTCCAGATCCTCGGTAGCGCGCACTTGCATGTTCAGGAGCAGTTCGACCGCCTGGTGGTATAGTCTGGTTATTTCGCTTTCGGTCGACCACACTGCTTCCTGGAGATGGACGGAGCCTAAATCCTCCATAAGCGTCAGACCTTCCGAACGCCAATAGGCATAGATTTGGGGCACGGGGATTCCCCTCTGACCCAGATGTTTTCCCATGTAGACATAGGAATCGTTTTCATTGGGAAAGTGGTCATCCTCGGGGGGGCTCCAAACCACTACCAAACTGCCATTCTGAGTGGCGGCTCGATAGAAAGCTCGCTCCGAACCATCCCCATGCAGAGGTTGCCAGCGGTAAGGACCGCTCAGCCCGGTCTCATCCCGGATCAGCGCCTCAGCCCGATTCTTGGGGAACTTGGCCCGTTTGGTCAAACCAAAGTCTCCTTCCCAGATACCGTGTGGCGTTAAGTTGAAAGTTTCAGTTTCCAAGTTTAATAATTCACGACGAGATTATTCAGAGAACTTGGAAATTCAAACATGGTCCTTAGAACTTTTTCACTCTGCCCGCTGTCCGCCGCCGGCTGCCAGATGGGTTTTACCCTGAGCTGAAATCACTGCTCCTTCCAAAGATTCGGTGACCTCCACCCCATCACCCACAATGCTGTCTCGAATCGAGCAACCAGCTCGGACCTGAACCTGATCCCAAATAATGCTCGCCTCAACCAACACCCCGTTGCCCAAGTCACACCCCGCTCCGATGCAAACCATACCGTTGAGCCTGACGCCAGACCCGAGACGAGCAGATTTATGGACCACTGGTTCCCCGCTCACTTGAAGTCCTGGCATTGGAGCGCTTTCCATTCGAAAAAGCTCTAGGTGGGCCCGGAGGTACTCATCCAGACTACCCAGTTCTCTCCAGAACTGCCCCTTGACCACGTGGCCCATCACCTTAGCTCCGCTGGAAATCAGCCGCAGGTAACAGTCAATTATGGATATGGGAGTCTCAGAGAGAATACCAGCGAGCGCTTGCGGATCCAGCACGTGGATTCCGGTGAAGGCCAGAGCTTGCTCGGAATCGCCCCTGAAACTTAGGATGCGGTCGTCATTGGCGACCTGGACCCTGTTGAAACGATGTTCATCCTTCAGTCCCAATGTGACGGTAGCTCCAGAACGGTGATGCGTGCTGAGCATCTCCTGGAGATCAACGGCGCTCAGAATGTCACCATTGACAACGACAAAGGGGCGCTTATCCCAAAAATCCGCCACATTAAAGATGCCACCCCCTGTACCCAACAATACCTCTTCAACCCTCACATGCACCGGAATGGGAAAGTCCTCCCTTTCAACATAATCAGTCAGTTTTTCGCTGAGATGATAACCATTGACTATCACCTCCTCGGCACCGGCGGACCACAGGTATTCAACGAGCCAGCTCAACAGAGGCCGATTTTGTACCGGAATCAGCACTTTGGGTCTACTCAACGTCAATGGCCGGAGTCGTGTTCCCAAACCGGCTGCCAAGATCATCGCCTTGAAGGCTTTCATCTGCCACCCAGAATTTGGCTACGGGTCAAGATTTCACTTGTATATCAACGCTCTTTGCGTCATATAGCAGATGTTGTCCGAGGTAGCAATGTAGAAGAAATGTCCATTGCCTCCAAGCGAAGCCCCTTATCTGGTCCCCACTTGTATGCCTAGAAAGAGAAGGAGTCTGAAGCATGAAACTCCAGGAGCGACTTGGCGAATTGTTACTTGTGGGTTTTGTGGGACAGGAGATGAACGCTCTATTGGCCGCCCATATCTGCGAGTTGCGGCCCGCCGGTCTGATTTTCTTCAGAAGAAACATCGTTGAACCCGTGCAGTTGGCCCGACTCACCCGGGAGATTCAGCAGTTGGCCCTTGAGGAACTCGGACGTCCATTATTGCTGGCAGTGGATCAAGAGGGCGGCACAGTAGCCCGAATGCCCCCTCCGTTTACCCAACTTCCGGATGCTGCCATTTTGGGCGGTAGGGGTCGTTCGTCGGTGAGCCACTACTCCGGGCTAACCGCGAAAGAGATGTTCAAAGTGGGCTTGAACATGAACCTGGCGCCTGTTTTAGACGTCAATCACCTGAATTCTGCCTCCATTATGAAGCGCCGATCATTCGGGAGTGACCCTTCTCTCGTGGCTGAATGCGGGGCTGCGGCCGTGGCCGCAACCCAAAGCGAAAAGGTCATGGCGACCGCCAAACACTTCCCCGGATTGGGGCGCACCGAGAAGGACCCACATCATGATCTACCAGTGATATCGGCCACCAGCGAAGAACTTCACCATCAGGATGTAATCCCCTTCCTGGCTGCTATCCAGGCAAAGGTGGCCTGTGTAATGACATCTCACACCCTCTACCTGGGACTCGACGCTGAAAACCCTGCCACATTTTCACCTGTGATTCTCCGCACCATGCTTCGAGATCAATTCGGTTATGATGGTGTGGTCATAACCGATGACCTTGAGATGGGGGCGGTTGTTGAGCGATACTCCCCCGAGGATGCAGCGATCGCAGCTCTCAAGGCTGGCGCCGATCTCCTGTTGGTTTGCAACGATGTGGAAAAGATGCATCTGACAGCTGGGGCCATTCGCGATGGTCTGCATCGGGGCCTGCTCGATCTCCAGGACCTAGCTTTTTCTCTGACCAGGGTTGAAAGGCTTAGAGGGGACTATTTGCAGCCTCTCCGGTTCGCTGATACTGCCGCTGTGTCTACCCACTTCACCGTCTGAGTTCTGTGGAGTTCTTTTCTGAACTCTTTGGCCGTTTTTGCCATGCAAACATTCCGCCAATCCGGTGACTGAACCTTGCCTCGCAACCTCGCTCGTGCTAATACGGAGAGCACTAAATAAGTAGAATTTTGATCAGGATCGGATCATGGGGTCTTTTCTGTGGTTCCAAGGCTCCCGGCTGGGTCACTTCTAGCTCGGCTGCGGAAGTGAACAGCCGCCAGTCACCTTAGAAAAGATTTCATGATCCTCCATCAACATGGCAACCGTTATTCTCTGCAAACCATATTATGCTCTCATTAAATAAGTTGCGTTTAATGAATGGTTCTCACTGTCGCCTCTACGCGGTTGTCAATCCGGAAGCGGCCCTTGGCAAGACGCGCCGTCTCTGGCCTAAGCTGCGAGAACAGCTCCAAGATAAAATCGGCCCCTTTCCGTGGGATTGGACCAGCGCCCCCATGCAAGCTTCGACCTTGGTCCGAAGTGCTCTGCATATGGGGCGCGACTTGATTGTCAGTGTCGGAGGTGACGGTACCCACAACGAGACGGTAAACGGATTTTTTGAGGATGGAAGGATCCTGAATCCCCGGGCCACCCTCGCCATCGTATCCTGCGGTTCCGGTGGAGATCTAAGCCGGTCGCTGGGCGTCACCACTCAGATAACCTCGGCGCTTGGAACCATCCTCTCCCGCCGTGAGCGCCAGGTGGACGTGGGCCGCGTTAAATTCACCCAGGTGTCAGGTGAGCTCTCCGAGCGTTTCTTTCTCAATATTGCCAGCCTGGGACTTCCGGCACTGGCTTGCAGTCTTCTGAGCAGTCAACCCCGTTTCCTCGGTGGCTCTGGTCGCTTCATGCTGGCCACAGCCCGAGCTCTGGTGACAAACCGTCATGAAAAGGTCACTCTGGAGATAGATGGTAGAGAGCTGCCGAGCCAGTTTGTCAACACGGTGGCTGCCGCAAATGGCCAATTCTTTGGTGGGGGGATGCGGGTGGCCCCGCATGCCGAAATCGACGACGGTCTGCTGGATGTGGTTGTGATAGGTCCGGTTGGCATAATGGATTTTCTTCGCTGGGGGCACCGCTTGTATCGGGGCAAGCATTTGAGCCACCCTCGCATCCAGTATTATAGAGCCCGAACAATCCATGCATTCAGCCGGGCGCCGGTTCCTGTCGAGACTGATGGTGAAACCATAGGAACCCTACCGGTCACTTTCACAGTCCGGCCACGGGCCATTCGGGTGCTGGTCCCCAGCGAGTATCCGGCAAACAATAAACGGTAAGCAGTTGATAGCAAACAGGCGCACTGCTTACTGTTTATAACCCTTCACCCCAAAATATAGTGGAACTCCTGTTATCGTCTACCGTTCACGGGACGCTATGCGCTCTGCGCTTTGCTTGATGCAAATTCCTCCTTGTTCTCCGAGCACACTATGGTAGAATCGTGACGGCTAGCCTGGATAATTTATCAATCTGTGTCGGGAGACCGTGAAACTGGGAACCCGCTTGCGGGACTGAGTGAAGCGCAGCGAGCGCGAACCAGATGGCCGTGCCACTGGCAGCCGTAGGAGTTCGAATCCTTAACAGTACGTCGCACCGTGAGCTTGTCTTGGGCCAGCCGAAGCGAGACCCGAGGACGGTTGGCTTTGCCGGCTCCGCTTCCAGGCCGAAAGGGTAGAGCCCGCAGCGCGGAGAGAAGGACGGTCGTATACACGGTCGCAGCAGCCGAATTATCAATTATCCGGGCCAAAACGGAGGGTAGATATGGCATCACTGAATCGAGTGCTTTTGATTGGCAACCTAGGAGCAGATCCGGAGTTGAGTTATACCCCGAGTGGCACTGCCAAGGTCTCCATGAGGCTGGCCACCCATGAGGTCTGGACCAACAAGAGCGGAGAAAAAGGCGAGCGCACCGAATGGCATCGGGTGATAGCCTGGGGAAGACTGGCGGAAATTTGTGGGGAGTACCTGGCCAAGGGCAGGCAAATTTTTGTCGAAGGGAGACTGCAGACCCGCTCATGGGAGGACCGTGACGGCAACAAGCGCTGGACCACCGAAGTCGTCGCCACTGGCATGCAGATGCTGGGCAGTCCGCGGGAGGCCAGCTCAGAAACGTCGACTTCCGTACCTGGTCTGGAAATGCCGGACGTGCCAGAGCCGGACGACGATATTCCCTTTTAGTTTTGCCCGGTCGATCGCCTGGAAGTTAGCTCGGACGATGAATAAGACGTCATGGGGTGGGCCACTGAGTTGCGCTTGATATCGCGCTTCGCACTGCAGTTGCGGCGAGACATGATGTCGAGCCCCTTCACTGCGCTCGGGGCAAAGTGGACGTGTGAGAGAGCTTACCTATCTGGTCCCGATGAATTCAGCCAATCATTGCGTGCTGGTTAGCACCTCTCTCTAGCGGCTTTACCTCCCGAGAATCTCAAGCGTATGCTGCTCTGGATATAGCTCGTTCAAGGCAGATTCGAAGCTTATAATCGAGGTTCTGAACCTGCTTTGTCCTAGACTTCTTCTTGCTTCTCCTCAATCTTGGGCTTTTCGCTTTTGCTTTCCACCTCATCTGTGCCCGACGAAGCCTTCCTGAAATTCTTGATACCCTTGCCAAGTCCTGCGCCAATTTCTGGCAGTTTCCCAGCACCGAAGATGATCAATATAATCACTAGAATCACCAGCAATTCTGGCATGCCGATTCCGCCGATCATATCGCGCTCCTTCTATATACGGGCAAATTATCCTGCCCATCTGTGCGAACACGCAACAAAGGTGCTCCTGAACCAACCCGGTGCCCGTAACCCTAGCGGGCTCTGAACATCAGTTCTTACCACAAATTTTCAAGCTCGTGCAACAGTTTGATGAGCTCTTTCGAATCACGATATTGGTCGAGGGCCTGCTGGTGCTTTAGCCAGGTTTGCCACACTTCCATCCACTCTGCATTATGCCAGTAGCGTCCAGCGGTCAACTCTCCACCGCGCAGCTTGACGTAAACCCCGTATTCATCTCCACAACCCGCACACAGTGGGTACGGTAGCTTGTTGTGCTTGTTTTCACCTGCTACTTCGATCTGCGCGCCACACCTTGAACACCTGAGCTGACACCGAGCGCATTGGAGGACCTTCCTCAGCACATCGATTTTCTCATCAGGCAGCTCAACCGGTTTTTCATTCTTTTGCCGCTGGCGTCGTTTTTCCAGCTCAATGATATCTGCCACGCTAATCCCCTGGTATTGAATTGCGGATTAAGTCTATGAAGTCCACCCTATCATGACACCTTTTCAGAATCAAGCGATAGCTGATCATCGTCCCTTTCCGTCTCAAGCTCTTCCTCGTCCAAATGGAACAACTTCCGAGTCACATCCAAATACAGGTCTTTGCGCTCCCTGGTGCTGGTTCGTTTTAGAAAAAGAATGGGATCGTGCAGTAACTTGTTGGCTACAGATTGGGTGAGGACCTGAATCGCTTCAATCTCCTCAGCCGAAAGGGAATTCAGTTGGCTGAGGGTCTTGCGCATCTCTGCTTTTTGAATCTGCTCGGCTTTCTCGCGAAGGGAAACAATGGTGGGGACGACCTCCAGCGTGCGCAGCCAACCGTCAAATTTCAGCGCCTCGGCAGAAATAATGTGCTCAGCCCGCGCCGCCTCTTTGAGGCGATCGGCCCGGTTTATCTCCACAATTCCCTGCAAATCATCGATATTATAGAGATATACATTGTCAATTCGGTTGATGTCTGGATCGATATCGCGGGGAACGGCAATATCTATAAAAAACAAGGGACGGTTGCGTCGTGCCCGCATGCGCTGCTTCACTTGCTCGGCGCTCAATATGAGCTCAGGTGAACCGGTGGAGCTGATGATGATGTCCACTCGCCTCAACTCCTCGGCCAACTCTTCCCAGGACACCGTCGTTCCACGGAATCTTTTGGCCAATGCCAGGGCCCTTTCTAGGGTGCGGTTGGCCACGACAATCCGCTCAACCCCATTGGAGAGAAGATGCTCGGCCGCCAGTTCGGCCATCTCACCGGCGCCAATAAGGAGGGCGATTTTCCCTTTTAGGTCATGAAATATCTTCTTGGCGAGTTCTACTGCTGCATAGCTGATTGAAACGGCACTGCTGCCGATTTGGGTTTCAGTGCGTACCTTTTTTGCCACTGAAAAGGATTTGTGAAGGAGTCTGTTGAGTATTACTCCTGATGTTTTGGCCTCGGTGGCCTGCCGGTAAGCATCCTTAACCTGGCCAAGTATTTGCGGTTCGCCCACCACCATCGAGTCCAGACTACAGCCAACGCGAAACAAGTGCTTCACCGCCTCCTGGTCGATGTAGGTGTAAAGATAGGGTTTGAGCGCTGCGCTGGTCCGACCGTATATCTCCGCCAGTAAACCAACCACGGCACCAATCCCCTCATCAAGTGTTGAGGTGGTAAACAGCACCTCCATGCGATTGCAGGTAGAGATATAGAAGGCCTCCTTCAGAACCCGCAACTGGGCAAGACGCTCCAGCGGGCCGGTGGTATCCAGGCAAACGACAGCGAATTTTTCCCGGATTTCAATGGGGGCGGTCTTGTGGTTCAATCCGACAAGGACAATTCGAGCCATATGGTCAGTGGTCTTTGGCTTGCAGTTCACGTATCTAATACAGGATGTGAGATGTGAGTGTTCAGCTCGATTATTGATCCCAACTCGCACATCGCACATCGATCGGTCAGCCTGGTTCCCACGGTCAGCCTGGTTCCCAGTTTCATATTTGCCCCAAGGTAACTTTAACAAAAAATCGTCTGAAATTCACGATGCATCCCACCCACAGCCTCTAACTTGTTCTTGTTTCCATCCGAAAATCAAAGATTTCTGGACGGAGCAGTCAGCGGGCAGCGCAACCCATTGTGTTTACATGTAATCTGCTGATGATTTAGCGCTGATCGCCCTCATCCGAAAACAGCCGTTCTCGGAGGTGCACTGGCTAACCAAATCTAAAACCGTGGTGACCCTTGAGGACGATACTCGTCCCCACAAAAGTCACCAGGATGGCACTAAAACCGATAATCGCCATGATGGCAGCCCTTCTACCGCGCCAACCTACAGCCAAGCGTTCATGCAATAGCACTGCATATATCAGCCAGGTTACCACGGAGAGGATCTCTTTGGGGTCCCAATGCCAATATGAACGCCAAACAGCCCCGGCATAGACGAAGCCGGAGATAAGACCGACGGTTATCAGCGGAAAGCCAAAGGTCACACAGACGTAGTTCAGTGAATCCAGCACCTCCAGCGAAGGGAGGCGACGATAGAGTATCCCGAAGCTCTTGGTTTTGATCTGCCTCTCTTGGAGGAGGTACATAATCCCAGCGCAAAAGGCCAGCGCAAAGATGGCATTGCCCAAAAACATGGTTGCCACGTGAGTGGTAAGCCAGAGACTCTTGAATAATTGACTGGCTGGAATTACCTGGCTGGGAATTGCCGACGAGAGCAGCATAAAAACAACCGCCAATGGTGAGACAAATGTGCCCAATACACGAACATTGAACTTCAATTGGAATGCGAGATAACTTCCCACAATGGCCCAGGCAAAAAGGGAAAAGGTCTGGGACAAGGTGGTAACCGGCATCTGTCGTATATGGGCTGCCAGCAATAAGAGGCCAATGGTGTGACTCAAAAAGCCTGCGGCCAGAAAGCCATAGGCAATGCGGTGGATCGCCGACTCCGAGCGAATGACATAGATGAGATACCCCACCGTCCCCACTGCATAGAGTAGGGTGGCAATCACAGAAAAAAGAATTAACGACTCAATCACCAGGAGATCTCCAGGTCTTTAAGGGAGTACTCAGGCCCCAAAACAGATCGCAGGATACGGTCCACACCCTCATAGTCACGGCGCCGCACCAACTCCAGCAGTGCGGACTGCACCAACTGATCAAACTTCTCCTTGTTACCACTCGAGTCTTGGCTCTCCGCAAGGAGCCGACTTCGCACTACTCCCATGAGTTCGAGAAAGTCGGCGTATTCCATGCCGAAGCGCTGCTCCAGATCCCGGCGAAGCTGACGAGCTAGAGCCGGGCTCTGTCCAGAGGTGGAGATGGCTAGGGTCAAAGCGCCGCGTTGTACCAAGGCTGGCAGGATGAAGTTGCCCGCTCGGGGATAATCAACCACGTTGCACAGGAGCCCTCTTTTCTCTGCGTCTTCCGCGATACGGCAATTTAGCTCCGGATCGTCAGTGGCAGCGATTACCAGAAAACGGCCCTGAAGTTGATGCTCTTCATAGTGGGTTCCAACCATTTCCACAACATTTTCTTGGATCTTCTCCGCCAACCACGGAACAACTTCGGGAGAAACCACACCGACTGAGGCGCCGCAGCGCAACAAGGTCTTGACCTTACGCGCCCCAACCTCTCCGCCGCCGGCAACCAGACAAGCTCGGTTCTCAACGTTGAGAAAAATAGGGTAGTAATTCACACGCAAAATAGAAATTAGTGAAGAAATCTCTTGAATCGGACTATCCAGACCCACAGAGCCTGGCTTTATGCCCGATTCATGGCTTCGGCACCTCGATTTCAACTGCATTCCAGACGTCAGAGCCAAGAAAACTCTGACCCGGCCCAATGGGGCAGGATTTCCAGAATGAATTACAGCTTTCCTAGATGCGAAAAGTCCGGGGAAGCACTCACCTCTTTATCAACCTGAGCACTCAGCTCAAAGCGTAGAACCTAAGCTGAGTGCGCGTACAGATGGGGTAACCCTATCAATTATGTGGGTGCAAATCAAGCAAAGAAATGGTCTGCATCAAGCTTGACGGGGAAAGCCAAACCTTTTAACATGACGAGAAAATCTGATTCACGCTGGATACGGAATGCTTCGCTCTATCTTTTTCTTTTGTTCCCTTTTTGTCCTTACAGTCTTTTTCGGCCTCAGCGCTATCTTGGCAGCTCTGTTAATCCCGGGCGGCAATCTCGCTCACTGGGTGGGTCGGATGTGGGCCCGCAGTCTCCTCTTTGCCAGCGGTGTGCGTGTGCAAGTTGAAGGGTTGGACCGAATCGATCCGCACCAGGCCTATGTGTTTGCTGCAAACCATCAAAGTCAGTTTGATATTTTCGTTCTACTTGCCCACCTACCCATTCAGTTCCGCTGGCTCGCCAAGAAAGAGCTTTTTCGCATTCCAATTCTGGGACTTGCGATGAAAGGGGCTGGCTACATTTCCATTGACCGCAACGATCGGAAAGCGGCTTTCAAGAGCATCGACCTGGCAGCGGCACGGGTCCGGGACGGAACCTCAATCGTTATCTTTCCGGAGGGAACGCGCAGTCTGGACGGGAGACTAAAATACTTTAAAAAAGGTGGATTTCACCTTGCCATTAAAGCGAAGCGCCCCATTGTTCCTGTGAGCATCAGTGGCACTTTCTCCATTTTGCCCAAAAAAGGCTTTAAGATAACCCCCAAGAAAGCGCGGGTCTACATCGGCGGACCCGTACCCACAAACGGCTTCACCGCGAACGACAGAGACTGGCTGATATCAGAAGTTCGCAGAAGAATTCAGGAATACCTGTCTTCCGAGGAAAAAGGAGACCCAGAACCGAAGATAGCACGCCCCACAGTCGCCGACTCGAGACTCCCATGAAGGTAAGTCAACAATCCAATCAGACCTTGAAAATAATCCCCCTCGGCGGCCTCGGCGAAATTGGCCTAAACATGATGGTCTTGGAGTATGGCGACACCATCGTCATGGTGGATGCCGGGGTGATGTTCCCAGAAGATGACATGCTGGGAATCGACATGGTAATTCCAGACATCACCTACTTGCGGAGTCGCGCCCAAGATATGGCCGCTATAATACTGACCCACGGCCACGAGGATCACATAGGCGCCCTTCCTTTCGTATTGCCCGAAATCAATGTGCCCATTTACGGCACCCGTTTGACACTGGCTTTGGTCACCGAAAAGCTCAAGGAATGCCAACTGGAGGATCGGGCGATATATAATACCGTTCGACCACAACAGACGGTGACCATCGGTCCCTTTGAAATCGAGTTTATTGCAGTATGCCACAGCATTTCAGACGGTGTCGGTTTGGCCATAAGAACTCCTGTAGGTACCATAATCCACTCGGGTGATTTCAAAATCGACTCCAGTCCAGTTGCCGGTGAGCGCACCGACCTCGGCCGCTTTTCCTTTTATGGTGAGCAAGGCGTGCTCGCCCTCCTTTCCGATTCCACCAATGTGGAACGAGAAGGCTACACCCTGTCTGAACAAGAAATCGGCGAAAGCATCAAGCAAACGATGCACGGCAGCAGCGGTCGTATTATCGTGGCAGTGTTCGCCTCCAACATCCCTCGCATTCAGCAAGTAGTCAACCTGGCCAACCAGTTTGAGCGTAAAGTGTTTCTCAATGGCAAGTCCATGTTAACCAACGTGCGAATCGCCAGGGAACTCGGTTATTTGGATTTTCCTGCGGAGATGGAGATTGGTCTGCAGGAACTGAACAGATTGCCCGATGAGCGGGTACTCATGCTCACTACTGGCAGTCAAGGCGAGCCGCTCTCCGCCCTTACCCGAATGGCAATCGACGACCACCGCCAGCTCCGCATCAAGCGTGGCGATACGGTAATCCTTTCCTCCAAATTCATTCCAGGCAATGAAAAGGCCATCACCAATATTATCAATCATCTCTACCGGCGCGGCGCTGAGGTCCTCTACGAAAAGGTGGCGGAAATTCATGTATCCGGACACGCCAACCGGGAGGAACTCAAACTGATGTTGGGCATCACCCGACCCCGTTACTTCATTCCGATCCACGGGGAGTATCGCCATCTTGTCAAACACATACAGCTGGCCGCCTCTACGGGTATCCCTCGCGATCATCTGCTTTTGATTGAAAACGGTGATGTTGTAGAGTTCAATGGCGTTGTTGGCCAAATAACGGAAAGAGTCAAGGTGGGTCGTATTTTCGTAGATGGCAAGGGTGTGGGTGATGTGGGGACCCATGTGCTTCGTGATCGGCGCCACCTGTCCAAAGATGGCCTGGTCGTTGCTGTCGTGGCAGTGGACAAAGTTAGCGGCCACATTATCACTGGACCCGATATGACCAGCCGTGGTTTTATCTTTGAAGAAACGAAAACCCACATCCTTGACGATGCCAAAGATATTTTCAGGCAAGCGATAGGCAATGCCGCGCTCGGCGCTGATCCTGTTGATTGGGACCAAGTAAAGAATGAGGTACAAAGGCAACTTAAGCGTTTTTTCAATCAGGTCCTGGAACGGCGACCGATAATACTTCCTATCATTATTGAACTATAGCGCAAAACGGTTACCACCTTGTGTGGCAGGCAGCAGGCAACACGCAGCAGGATTTCGATATTTCGCTTTGTGGATTCAGCGATCTCATGGTGCTTAGCTGAGTGAATTATACATAATGTTAGTTCGATAACTTGACAAGATATCGAGCTTTCCAATGATCGATAAGATTCGGGTCTTTGAGTTCTCTGGTTTTCTCAATTCTAACTCCCTTTCGAATATCGCACTTACTTAATGAGAGCATAATATTGTTCACGAAGAACAACTGCGGCCATGTTGATGAAGGATCATGAGGTCTTTTCTAAGGTGACTGGGGGGAGACCTGTTTTCACTTCCGTAGTTGTGGGAGGGGGAGCCCCTGGCTCTCCACAGTAACTGAGCCCTGCGCGTCTCCGTATCCCGGAGCCTCCGAATCTTCTTTGTCACTGTTTAGTGGCTAGTTGAAACACCGCCTATTGCCGGCTGCCCCCTGGGCAGGCCTGAGGTGGCGCGCGCCGTGCCCTCTGCGTTGCAGTTGACACCGAACGGAACCTCTAGTATTTAGGGTAAAAAATACTCTGGCTCTCAGGCTGGGGGACGGTCCAAGCCGAACAGTTGCCCGTTCTTCTCCTATTTAGTCGTGGGAGTATGATTCGGTTTGCACACAACAACGGCAAGGTTAAGGACCACTCAGCAGGACAGCGGAATTCAGCAACTGTCAAGTTGCCCGCGAGGGCGAGGAACATGGATGGACCGTGTCAAATCAAGGGATTGCGTGGAGGGGACTGAAGTGGTCCGCGCAAGAAATCCCGCAGATTGACACAGAGATTGCAGAAAAGGGCCATTTATGGATGGAAACTAAATAGCTTCGCTTTTAACGGGACAAGTCAGGCAAGACGAGCAATCAAACCAATGTTGTCTAAATTAGACCATAGTACGAAAGAGATCCTCGCACTCTGCCTTCTTGCGGTGGCTATACTGCTACTGCTCAGTCTGATCACATATCATAGTAGTGATCCAACTCTTTTTACCACTTCGAGTGGTGAGCGTCCTGTCAGTAACATTGTGGGGATATTCGGGGCTAACCTCGCAGCTATCCTGCTCGTGGCAATTGGGATAAGCGCTTACTGGCTCCCTATCTTTCTCATTGCTGCTGCTGCTCAGCTCATCGTGCCGCGTTCAACCCCACGTCCATGGCTAATCGCAATCGGCTGCACTCTACTCATCATTGCCTCAAGCGGCCTGGCCGCACTCTACTGGCCTACGCTCCGACTTTGGGGCGAGCCGTTGCCGGGAAGCGGCGGCATATTGGGCTTGATGCTCAAGAAATACATACCCTATTACTTGAATCCTGTGGGTGCATATCTCCTGCTCTGGCTGCTTGCGATTGTGGCCATTCTTCTTGCAACTCCTGTTTCGCTGACACGCACTGCTCTGGCCCTGAATGCAGGCCTAGGAAAACTCCGCCAGACTCTCCGCAACATCAGAGAAGAGCGCAATAAAAGGCACAAGCTGCGGCGTAAGAGCCTTTCCAAGCCGCCGATTGTCAAGACTCGAAAGGAGATAAAGCCGGAGCCTCCCGAACACAAACAGGCAGAGTTCAAGTTCATGGATGTGGAAGGCGAGTTCCGGCTCCCGGACGTTTCCTTGCTGGACACAATTGAGAAATCTACCGGAGGTCCGGACCAGGAGAGCCTGCTGATGAACTCCAGAATCGTGGAAAAAAAGCTTGCAGACTTTGGCGTGGAAGGCGAGGTCACCGAGGTTTCTCCCGGACCGGTCATCACCATGTATCAATTCAAGCCCGCCCCGGGGGTGAAGATTAGCAAGATAGTCGGCCTAGCCGACGACTTGGCCCTAGCGCTGAAGGCAGCCAGCATCCGCGTGGTAGCGCCTATTCCTGGGAAAGGAACTCTGGGCATAGAGATTCCTAATGTCAGCCGCCAACCGGTGGTTGTGCATGACACTATCAACGATCCGGAGTTTAAGCAACCCAAGGGAAAACTGATCTTGGCTCTCGGTAAGGATATCACAGGAAATATTGTGGTCACTGATCTCGCTAAGATGCCTCACCTGCTCATCGCTGGCGCCACTGGTACCGGGAAAAGCGTCTGTCTCAATGCTATCATAATCAGTCTGCTCTATCGGGCCACTCCCGATGAAGTAAGACTCTTGCTCATAGACCCAAAGCGCATTGAGCTCTCCGCCTATGAGGGAATACCGCACCTGCTGCATCCAGTGGTCACCGATCCAATAAAGGCGAACATCGCTCTCAAATGGGCTGTGGCAGAGATGGAAAACCGTTACGAACTCTTGACTCTCAAGGGGGTGCGTAGTATCGAACGGTACAACCAGTTGTTGACGAAGTCCAAAGCTAAGAAGCCCAAGCCAGGAAGCCCACTTCAAGACCGCGAGATCGACGAGGCCGAAGATCAGCCTCTCCCATATCTGGTCATTATCATTGATGAGCTGGCAGATCTCATGATAGTCGCCTCCCGCGAGGTTGAAGAATCCATAATTCGACTAGCTCAAATGGCTAGAGCTGCTGGAATTCACCTCGTTCTCGCCACCCAACGACCGTCAGTTGACGTCCTCACTGGCATCATCAAGGCTAATATTCCGGCGCGCATTTCCTTCCAAGTCTCCTCGAGGACCGACTCACGCACTATTCTCGACGCCAACGGTGCGGAAGCCTTGCTAGGAGCCGGCGACATGCTCATGTTACCCCCCGGGACTGCAAAGATGCAGCGCATCCATGGAGCCTATGCCTCGGAAGTCGAGATCAAACGTATCACTGATTTTCTTCGTAAGCAGAGAAAACCTGACTATGATGACACGATCCTCAATTATCAGGACAAGTCCGAAGACATGGCTGCAGAAGATGAAGTCGATGAAAGGTATGAAGAGGCGATTCAGCTCGTCATCGAAACCCGGCGTGCCTCGATTTCCATGCTGCAGAGGCGGTTGCGGGTGGGCTACAACCGGGCTGCAAGGATGATTGAAATGATGGAACGGCAAGGGCTGGTCAGTGCTTCAGATGGTGTCAGGCCACGGGAAGTTCTGCCGCCGAAGTAAGCGCGCAGGTCCAGCAGACAGCAGTCAGCTAGCAGCAGGCCGCAGCAAGTAGGCTGTGGGTAGTTAATCAAAGGTGTGAGGAAAACAGTGTCAAAAACCTCAACACTCTCAAAGAATCAACATATCTCAAGAGTAAAACCGTTTGAGTTCTTTCCCAAACACAAAAAAGCGCAATTTTTGGCATCAGCCGACTGACCACCGAGCCATGATCAAATCCAGTATAAAAAATAGGATGATCGAGTGGATGCGGCCCGTTGCCATCCATGTTCCGGGGTTGTCTTGGGCCTGTCCGCTGTCAGCTGCCCGCTGCCTGTTGCCCGCTGCGCTATGCGCTATGTGCTATGCGCTATGCATTTTTTTTATTTTGCACGCGTCGAGCCTAAAGGCCCAGAGTGAACCGACCTCTGCCGGTCTTGTTGCAGAAGTTCAGGATCACTACGATCGAACCCAATCTTTTGCTGCAGATTTTGTCCAGGAAACCCGGTCCCGGACTGCAAGCCTCGGATCCACTGCCACAGGCAAGCTGTATTTTCTTAAACCAAGGAACATCCGCTGGGACTACGCGGAACCGCCACAGCAGTTTGTTGTCAACGACGAGAAGGCCTGGCTCTATGTTCCTGATGAAAAGACAATATATCTCTATGACTTAGATCAGATCATCCGTTCACCCATCGTGCTAAGTTTTTTTTCTGGGTTGGGAAAGTTGAGTGAAACGTTCAGTATATCCCAGCTCCCGACCGATCCCGGTCCACCGGCACGATATCGTCTCGAGCTGCTTCCTCGTGAACCTGAGTCAATGGTTTCCCGTGTCAACCTCTGGGTCTCCGCCGAATCTCACTACGTGGTTCGTGTCCAGACCGAAGATCCTCTGGGCAACATCAATGAAGTCAGTTTCACCAACATCCAGGTCAACGTACCATTGGAACTTTCCTGGTTCGCATTTGAGGTCCCCGAGGGAGTCAGAGTGGAACGCCAGGAAGCCTCACCTCGATAGGCAGCCAGCAGCGAGCAAATAAAGGCTAACCGTCAAATGATTGGGTAGTCAAAGAGTCAATTGTATAAGCGCATTATTTGGTTGTGGTATTTTGAAGACAACAACTGATTCAATCGATTGATATCGCCCTGCTCAAGCATCATTCTTCCAGCTTCTGGCCGCCTGCCGCTTGTGGCACACTGGACTCCTTGACACCCCTGACGCTTACCCCTACAATAGGGAACAGACAGTGGAGTCTATGGGCAGATGGAGAGGGTCACAGCCCTCAGAACGAGGGGTAGAACAAAGACAGGCGCCGTTTTAGCCGGATAGGCCGGTACACCTTTCACCCCGGGACATCAAGCCCGACGCCAAGAGTGCTTACCGTCATGGATACTGATCAAGTTCTAGAAAAATTGATAAAGTGGCTCTCGGATCCCAGGGGGCGAGAAATGGTCAAGACCATTGTCTACCTCGTCTTTCCACTGATTGTCCTCTTGATGCTCCGCGGCGCGGCGCGCCGACGGACCCCCGTGAAGACATCTTCGGCCATCCAGCCCAAAATCCGTCCGGCCACCACCGAAAGCCTGAGCCCCGCTGAGAGTATCAAAGAAACCATGGCCAGAGAGCAGAAAAAGATGGCCCGGGAACTCCAGGAAGTCTTTGGCCGCGAAGATAGTCTCCTGGCCAAGGCTAGGAGTAATCAGGTTCTACCCGCTGCATCCAAAACATCACGCCCCTCTGAATCTCCAGAATCCAACCAAAGAAAAATGCTACAGGAAGAGCTGCTAAAACTGTTCTCACGCCGACCAAAATGACCCGCGTTCGGCCTTGACGTCCAGTTAGTGTCCATCCGGAAACGACGGATGACGCTAACTTGTCCGGATATTTCATGAATTGCTGTCGCGAGACCGTGAAACTGGGAACCCGCTTGCGGGAC
>Ga0209536_100002598_pt1 | contig 29454 bp, 38 predicted proteins | sample DeeMarSeWOR28_12_FD_187461 | JGI IMG/M metagenome (GOLD analysis project Ga0209536, IMG submission 187461) | Marine sediment microbial communities from White Oak River estuary, North Carolina - WOR-2-8_12 (SPAdes) (version 2) | ecosystem: Environmental > Aquatic > Marine > Intertidal zone >...
GTTTAACACAAGGAGGTTTCAATGAAATTCTTAAAAGTATACATCATGATATTCGTTCTGCTTCTCGGTTCATTTGCATATGCGGAGCTTAAATCCAAGGACCTTCTGGTCAGCGAAGCAAAGGCAAAGGCAGCCCACATTCCCATTGATGCGTTGAAGCAAAAAATAGAAGCCGGTGAAAAATTTATCCTGATAGATGTGAGGACAGAAAAGGAATATCTGGCCGGTCATATTAAAGGAGCGGTCTGGATTTCGAGAGGCACTCTCGAATTTGACATCCAGGATGTGACGTCGGACCCGAAAGCTGACATCGTGCTCTATTGCAGAAGCGGCGCCCGCGGTTCATTGTCCATGCTTGCGTTGAAAGACCTTGGTTATGAAAATGTAAAAGACCTGGACGGAGGTTTCAAGAACTGGGTCTCATCCGGCAACAGCGTTTATAATATGCATGGCGAGGCCATGGTGGTCAACTACGGGAAAAAAGAGAAGGATTAATTTTTTGCAATCAGACAAACTATTGAAAGGGAGGAATCATGGCTATTACATTACCGAAATTGCCGTTTGATAAAAATGCACTGGCGCCGCATGTCAGTGAGAAGACAATTGAATTTCACTACGGAAAACATCACAACGCCTATGTTGAAAAAACAAACGCGCTTATCAAGGGGACTGACCTTGAGGGAAAAGACCTCGAAACAATCATCAGGAAGGCTTCCGGGGATGCTTCAAAGGCTGCTCTTTTTAATAATGCGGCCCAGGTCTGGAACCATTCTTTTTACTGGCAGTGCATGAGACCCGGAGGAGGCGGAAAACCTTCGGGAGCCGTTGCAGGGCTGATTGACAAGGCGTTTGGCAGCTATGACAAATTTATTGAACAGTTTAAGGATGCCGGAGTAACACAGTTCGGCAGCGGCTGGGCATGGCTTGTCCTGAAGGACGGCAAGCTCGAAATCACAAAAACAGCGAATGCGGATACGCCGCTTGCACACGGACTGAAGCCGATTTTAACCGTAGACGTGTGGGAGCATGCCTACTACCTGGATTATCAGAACAGACGTCCCGATTACTTGGACGCGTTTATTCAGAACCTGATTAACTGGGACTTTGTGAACTCGCTACTCAGCTAGCCAGTTTAGTTGAGGTTGAACCTCTGCTTCTGGAGGTTCAACCTCTGCTGGTAACCATCATTTGCGTTTTTGGGATGCTTCCCATCCGAAAAAGAGCCCCACGAGGACGCCGATAAGCAGGGCACCCAGCAGCAGTATCACGCGGGAGAGGCTCATCTGCCAGAAGAGGAACTTGATGTCCACGACCTGTGTGTTCTGTAAAATGAAGATCATAAAAATGCTCAGCAGCATTATTATAACTGCTGTTTTAAGCTGCTTAAATCCATTTTTTGTTTCTGTGGTTTTCATCATAACCATCCTTCCTTTTTGATCAAATTATTGCCCGATACTATTCGCATAGGGAATTGTCACGTTCTTGTACGCGTAACAATTCCCCGCAGCAGCCTGCCCAGTATATCAGCGCCCGTGATCAACCTCTTCTCATCACTCCAAACGAGAATGACATCATGGTCAATGACATCATCTTCTGCGGTTTCAGGCTTCACCTTCAGTCTCCAGATTACGTTCCCCAGCTTTGTCAGGGGGTCTTCGACTACAATCGGCCGATGGCAGAAAGCCAGGGGCTGAATGGGTTTTTGATCAATCAGCGCGGCCCGGAGAAATCCGTCAGCGTCGAGCACGAGCTGCGGCTCATTCTCTTCATCGGTAATGATGACCCATTTCTTTCCTGACTCATGGACTTTCTGGATAAACGGGTCTGATGAATCCCGCTGAAACTCAGGGATCACGGGAAATTTCCGTTCGAGAGGGAGGCGTATAACACTCTTTGGGTCAACGGGTTCACCCTCGTGGCTTATTAACATATCATCAATCGCGAGAAAGTTCAGGGCCCCAAGTCCCTCGATCCGGTCTATGTCAGCTTCGCTGGCTTCAATGTGCTTGCGGATGAGCTCACGGAGGTCGCGCTCACGAAAATACTGGATGCCTTCTTCTCCAAGCCACCAGTCGAGCAGTTTTGCCGTTGGCTTTGCGATCGGAAACAGCAGGAACTGATAAAACCTGAACACAGGGAGAAGCAGCGAGGCCATTTTGAGGGCATGCCTCGAAAAGTACCCCTGCGGCAGTATTTCACCCACAAGGGTAATCACAAACGTTGAGAAGAAAAAAGCCCCGACCCCGGTGAGCACTGAATCTGCAAGAAGGGCCAGAAGAACATTGACACTTACATTTCCCCAGAGGACTGTCGTGAGCATGAAGTTTGAATCCTTGCGCATGTCGAGGACCTTCCGGGCGCTTTTCCTTCCGGTCTCTGCTTCGACCTCAAGCCTCAGCCGCGAGACGCTGAAAAAAGCGAGATTCAGTCCCGAGAACATCGCGGACTGGGAAATACAAAAAATTATGCCTGCCCAGATATTCAGTTCCATAACATTAAATCCCCTGGTATAATTTTATTATTGCAGTTTCTGTGCAAAGAAGATTGCAACAGCGAGTAAAACGAGCATGGTTATCCAGACAGCTATGGCTGCTCTTGCGGCCTTTCGTGCCCGTGCTGCTTCCCACCAGGTCTTTGGCTGTATTCCTTCTGCAAGAAATGTTACAACTCCTGCCAGGTTTACGCAAACAACGTTGACAAGACAGAGTAACAGCGCACCGATTCCTTCGTAGATGTAATGCCCGCCAAACAGCAGGCCCGACGCAACGAGCGGGGGGAGCAGGGCCACGGCAACCATGACTCCGACCAATGCTTCTGCAACGCCAGCGGTAATAGAGTATGCGCCTGCAACACCGGCTGCAAACGCCAGGAATATATAAAAGTGACTCACGTCAGAACGGGAGGCAATTTGCGGTATATCCGGATCGACCATCATGAAAAATCCAAAGACGAGGCTTATTACAAATACGATAGTAAAACCCGCGACGTTGGTCTTAATGGCTTTTTTTGCCAGCTGAAGATCAGCGAGCGTTGTGGCAAGCGATAACGCCATATTGGGTGCCAACAGGGGGGCTATAACCATTGATCCGATAATCACGGCAACATCGTTTTTCAGAAGCCCTATGGCGGCCACAATCGAGGCGAGTGTAGCCATAATGATATATTTATTTGAAACTCCTGAAACGCTATACATTTTCTGGTAGAGCTCTTCAATGCTGATTCTCTGGGGGCTTTTGCCGCTCTCTGTTGCTTTGGGTCCGCCTTCTTCGGGTTCATCAGGACGCGGTAATGTAGCTTCAACAGGGAGGATGACAATCCTCATGTCCGGGCCTGTCGAAAAGAAATTATCAAGTGTGTTAAGAAGAGACTCGGTGTTTTCACTTTTCAGCAACACCTTTGTGACTGACTCATTGTTATCAGTCAAATGATCATGCCATGTTTCGAGGATTGGCAGGTCCTTCACGAGAACATCGATTTCATCCGCCTTTCCGCTTTTATGGTAGATTTCGATCATCCGCAATGCCATCTGCTATCCCTTCTGGTTGTCGTTCCGGAACGACAACATCAGAACCACTTTTTCCTTTTAAAATAAATCAGCATTCCGATTCCTGTCAGCACCATAATCCCGAGCGCAATGGGATAGCCCAGATACCAGTTCAGCTCGGGCATGTTAAAGGGACTTTTATCCGTATTGAAATTCATGCCGTAGATCCCTGCAATAAAAGTAAGCGGGATAAATATGGCTGCAAAGATTGTCAGGACCTTCATGACTTCATTCATCCGGTTGCTGATGCTCGAAAGATACACGTCAAGCATGCCGGATATCATGTCTCTGAATGTCTCCACCGTATCAATCACCTGGATGGTATGGTCATAGAGGTCCCTGAGATAGATGTGTGTGGATTCCATGATCAGGGGGGATTCTTCACGCTCCAATCCGCTGATGATATCCCTCAGGGGCCAGACCGATTTACGGAGGAAGATCATTTCTTTTTTCAGGGTATGTATTTTCTGCAATGTATCGGGAACCGGGTTTGTTACCAGTTCCTCCTCAATGTACTCAATCTCATCCCCGATATTCTCAAGAACGGTGAAGTAGTTATCTACCACTGAATCGACAAGGGCGTATGCAAGATAATCACTTCCAGCCTTCCGTACCCTCCCTTTGCGTGTCTTTATGCGCGTCCTCAGAGGATCGAAGATATCACCCTGTTTTTCCTGGAAGGTAATGGCATAATTCTTTCCAAGGATAATGCTCAGCTGTTCTACCCCGAGGGTTTTTACCTCACCGTTGTAGGTCAGCATTTTCAGGGACATGAAAATATAATCATCGAATATGTCCATTTTTGTCCGCTGATTGGTATTCAATATGTCTTCAACAATGAGCGGGTGCCAGCCGTAACACTTGCCGAGCTCCTGGATTATGCCGCTCTCATGCAGGCCGTCTATATTTATCCAGGATACGTTCGGTTTCTCTCTATAGGGGAAGCATGCTTCAATACTGTCCAGTTCTTTCATTTCAAAGTTTTCCGCATCATAGTTAATGACGGTAATTGCGACTTCCTCGGTCTTTTTTTCACCGACAAAGACCGGGGTCCCGGGCGACAGCCCTGCTTTTTTAGAAACGCTCTGGAACAGTTTTACCACTGAAGTTCTCCTTTTTCAGCATCTACTTCCGATTTTCATTATTTAAATATTAGCATATAAAAACGTTCAGCGTTTTATAATGAGCTCGAATGAGTGAAATCGTGAAAGAAGGAAAGTGTGAAAGTCTGAAAGTGTGGAAGCGCGAAAGCTCGAAAAATTATAGTCGTGTACGTTTGGAAACGTGAAGGCCTGCTTTTTGGTTCTCAGACGGTGTCGCAGAGTTTCTGATATAAAAATTAAATATCATAATTATCGAGTAGACATACGGGGGAATTTCAAGTAAAGTATTACATCATGAGGGGAATGTGCCGGAAAAACCGGACACTCTGAAACAAAACATAACACTATTTTCACGTGAATGAGGAAGTATAGTGTCAAAGGTTCTGCATAGTATTGCCATAGTAATAGTACTTTTATTTTTTCTCGCCCAGAGGGGGTCTGCCGAAGCGGGAAAAATGAATGTGGCTGTTCTGGAATTTGAAGTCAAGGGGGATATCGGGATAAAGGATGCAGGAGCGATCATTGCCGAATGGATGATAAATGCCCTGTTTCAGTCACAGGAATATGATTTGAGGGAGAGGGTCCTGTTGAGAAAGATTTTAAAGGAACAGGACCTTGGCATGACAGGTGCCATAGATAAAAAAACCGCATCCAAAATAGGAGAACTCTATGGCGTTCGAGGAATAGTCACCGGAAGCGTTATTAAATGGGGGAATTTAATATATGTTACCGGACGGTTGATTGATACGGAAAATGGCGCCATCCTCAAGGCATCTGAAGTAAAAACAAATGATGTCAACGATATCCGGCACAAGGTAGATGAACTGGCCATGATCATTATTGGGGAACGTTCGGGAGAGAAAGATATAACAGATGCAGAGCGGGAAATAGAAGTGAATGTGGATTTTGCGCTTGAGCGGTTTCATAAAGATGTGATGGGGGCAGGCGAGGTTACAACGGCAGCGAAGGGTCTGCTGGTCATTCCGAATGTCTTTAAAGCCGGATTCATTATCGGCGGTGAGCATGGTGAAGGTGCCCTCCGAATCGGGAGCGAAACGGTCGATTACTATAAGATTACGTCCGCGTCCGTGGGCATTCAGATCGGGGCCCAGAAGAAGGATGTGATCGTCGCATTTATGAAGGATGAAGCCCTTTTGCAGTTTCGGGACAAACCCGGCTGGAAGGTCGGGGTGGACGGCAACATCGTATTGATGGGAAAAGACAATAGCAAGAGTATTGATGAAAATATCATGGAGCATCCCATCATTGCTTTTATCTATAATGTAAAAGGACTCATGGCCGACATATCCCTGAAGGGGTATAAATTTACAAAGTTAAATAAATCAGAATAACAAAACTTGCCGCGTTTTCTGAGAAGCCTTTCCTCCCCCCTCGCTGGTAACAGTTCTGTGGTCAAATCGGCCTGTATTTTTTTTAGTAGACAAAGCATATGTTATCTATTAATATTGAGTTAAATTAAGGTTTCATGGGAACTTTTTTGCGCTATACATTAAGCATATGATTTGCAGAACGGCGAGTCAAACGGGTCATCTCACAGCTGAGCTGACCAGGCAGTTAATATTTAACCTCAATCAGTCGAGACAGGGAGGGATACATGTTTAAGGAATTCAAACAGTTTGCAATGCGTGGTAATGTAGTTGACATGGCTGTTGGAATTGTCATTGGTGCCGCCTTTGGCACTATTGTCAAATCTCTTGTTTCAGATATGATCATGCCGCCCATCGGGCTGCTGCTGGGCAACGTCGATTTTTCAAACCTCTATATCATCATTAAAGAAGGGGCGACTTCCGGGCCGTTCTCCACTCTTGCTGATGCTCAAAAAGCTGGGGCGGTAACGGTAAATTATGGGGCATTCATTAATACGATCGTCAGTTTTGTCATTGTAGCTTTTGCCCTGTTTATCGTTATAAAAGGGATGAACCAGTTAAAGCGGGAGCAGGAGGCTCCTCCGGCTGAGCCGACAACAAAGGAATGCTCTCATTGTTTCACAACGATTCCGATTAAGGCTACACGCTGTCCGAACTGTACATCTGAACTGCAGGCTGCTTAAACTGATAAGTATCACTCCAGGGTTAACGTTCTGAATGTCTCTGTTGACGGGGCGGCGAGATGTACGGGAAAAGCATGAAAGGAGATCATCTCTTTTTAAGGGGCTTTTTTCCTAACCTCACCTTAAGGTGTTCAATTATCTCCTCTGCAATAGATTCAATGGGTTTAGCGGTAACATCAATAAGATGAAAACCGCCTTTTTTACAGGTTTTTCTTGCAGCCTCCAGTTCTTCAAGCACGCTAAAGCGGTCAGTGTAATTTAAGGGCCCCGATGGCCCCATCTCCGCCTGCCGCTTCTTCCTGTGCATCATAAGGTCTTCGTATGAAATACACAGACCAATAACCCGACGGCGATGTATCCTGAATAATTGCGGTGGAGGAGGGACTTCTCTGATGAGAGGAATGTTCGCAACTTTCCATCCGTGAACTGCGAGATACATGCTGAGCGGCGTCTTCCCGGAGCGGGATACTCCGATCAGTACAATATCCGCTGATGACAGATCATGGACCCGCTGCCCGTCATCATGGGTAATTGTAAATTCAATTGCTGAAATCCTGTCGAAATATTCTTTGCGCAGCTTGCGATAGAGACCGGGCTTTCCCTTTGGGGTGCACCCCAGTACATCTGCCAGCCGCTCGAGCAGATCACCCATGAGGTCGATTGTCACGACGTTCTGTTTCTGCCCCTGGAGGATAAGCGCTTTTCTCAGTGCAGGATCTACCAGTGTATGAACGACCGTACCGCCTGTTTTTGACGCCTTTGCCATGGCTTCTTTCACCTGCTCCCTGCGTCGGACGTGCGTTATTTTAATAATCGGCACATGAATTTTCGGGAATTGTGCCAGAACCGTTTCAATGATCTGCTCGCCGCTGGCTCCTGATGAACCTGAAACCAGATAGATCGGGGGCGGCAACTGAGTTTTTGAAACACCCATAGATAAAAACCTCCCTTTTTTTCAGTATATCACGGGAGGTAGCAGCGGCTTACGAATGAAAATGTAAAGTGAGGAAGTACAGTGTTCAGCTGAGGAGTATGATGTGATCAATAGGGTTTCCCCATGACTCTCAACAGGAAGAGGCTCAGGTCCGGCCAATAGGTAATCACGAGGACAGAGGCGATCAGCATGGCGATAAAGGGGAGGCAGGCTGCGGTGACCTTGAGTATCCCTTTGCTGAAACGATAGCTTGATATAAAGAGGCCAATGCCCAGGGGAGGCGTCATGTAGCCGATCTGCATGTTCGCCAGAAAGATAATTCCCAGGTGGACATTGTTGATGCCATATCCCTGTGCAACAGGCGTTATAAGGGGAACAACGACAAAAATCGCGGAAAAGATGTCCAGAAACATCCCAAGAACAAACAGAAAGCAGTTGAGCAGAACAAGAAATACAAATTTTGTGCTCACGACTTCCTGGATCAAGCCAAAGATCATCATGGGTACATCGACATCGATAAAATAATTCGTTGAAGCCAGGGCAGCGGCCATAATGATGAGGATGCCGCCGACCATGACCATACTGTCCCGAATCACTTTCCTGTGATGAGAGAATGAAATTTCCCTGTGGATCAGCACCTCCACAATCAAGACCCAGACTGCGGCCACAGCAGCAGCTTCGCTCACGGCGAAAATTCCTCCGTAGATGCCTCCCAGGACAACGAAAGGAAGGGGGAGTTCCCATTTTGCCTCCCACAGGGCTTTACCCAGAGCTTGCCATGTCAATGGCGATCGGGGAACGCGGTCTCTTTCAGCAATGATAACACTGAATGTACACAAAACGAGGAGCATCAAAAGACCCGGTATTACACCTGCAATGAACATGTCGGAAACGGGTGTTTCCGTGATCACCCCATAGATAATGAGCGGTACGCTCGGTGCAAACAGCAGTCCGAGACTGCCGCCGGTGGTTACAAGCCCCAGAGAGAATTTCTCGCTGTATTTATCATGGATCAGTGCAGGCAGAAGGAGTGAGCCGAGGGCTGCAATGGTGATACCCGATGCACCGGTAAGGGCTGTAAACAGTGAACAGGCCACAATGGATACAATGGCCAGCCCGCCGGGCATGAATCCGAAGAATGCCCTGGAGAGCCTTACGAGGCGCTGAGGGGCTCCGCTTTCTCCGAGGAGATAGCCTGCGTAGGTAAACATGGGTATGGTAACCAGGACAAAATTCCCTGAAAGGCGAAAGATATCTGTGCCCACCACAGATATCGGCGTTCCGTCTAGGTACCACCCGAGCAGGGCCGCAGCCCCGAAAATGCAAAAGATCGGAGCTCCGAGGAAGAGACAGACCACTATGGCGATGATGCCGAACGGGGCGATCATGGGGGTATCTCGCCTTTGATTGTATGCAGAAGGGAAATGATGCTAAAACGTAAAAACCGAAGGGTCATTACCCCGAACGCAACCGGCAGTGTAAGGAGCGAGGCCCACACGGGAAGCCCGGGCATGATATTACCTCCCAGCGGTTCCTGAAATTCCATAAAAAAAACGCGAAATGTAGAGCAGACGAGCAGGGCACAGACAATCGTTGCAAATGCATCACAGATAAATCCGGTTGCAAGCTTTATCCTTCCGGGGGGCAGGTACCGGGTGATGGCATCTACGGCAATATGTTTGTGTTCCCTCGTTGCGACCATTGCGCCTGCCATGGTCACCCAGAGGAGCATCTGCCGGACAAGGGGGTCTACCCAGATCAGGCCGATCCCAAATATGTTCCGGAGCAGGATCTGAATGAAGGCGAGGAAGACCATGCCCATCAGTATGACAATAAGAACTCCGTCTTCAAGCCGGGCAAGGAGCGCAAGGGGACTCTTTTTTTCTTTCATCATTGTCCTACTCCCCGGGAGCTAGGGATTTCCGGTATTCGTCAATATACTGCCGCAATTTTATGAGGCCCTCACCGGGGAACTCTTTTTCGAGCAGCTCGTCTTTCACCTCCCTGACGACCTGTTCAAATTCCTCGTAGTTTTCCTGCGGGGGACTGACAAACTGGATTCCCCTCTTGATCAGCGTCCGGGAAGACTCACGGTTGTCTTTCCGGATTTCCATCTTCAGTTCATCGAAATGGCGATTGAGAATATCGTGTACAGTCTCCCTGTACCGGGCAGGGATGCTGTCATACGACTCCCTGGTAATCATCAGGAGCCCGTATGCGTAGAGGATAGGCGTATCAGTGATATATTTGATGCTGGTATGCCATTGAAGCGCAATAGCTCCCACAAAGGAATTCGCAACCGTGTCGATTTGCCCTGTCTGCAGTGCCAGCATCACATCGGCAATTGTCATCGGAATCGGAGGCACGCCTATGGCTTCAAACACCGCCCGGCCGACGCGGTCGCCCTGTGGAATCCACACCCGTTTTCCCTTAAGGTCGGCGAGACTGTCAACGGGTTCCAGAGACATGATATAAACGAATCCCGTTTCAAACCAGCCAAGCACCACATACCCCCGTTCCCCGAGCTGGTTCCCGAGCTGGACAGCCATCCTGTCAAAGACATAATCTGCTTCTTGATAATCTTTGAAGGTAAGCGGGGCGCTGATGAGCTCAAGATCACTGTTTACGAGTGATGCTTCGCTGGAGGTAAATTCGGCCCCGTGGATCTCACCGCTTTTCATTTTAAGCAGAAGGTCACGACCCGTTCCCTTCACCCCGCCATAATAGACCTTGAACTGCACGTTCCTGTCCGTTTTTTCTTCTATCTCACGGAACATCTTTTTGATGATCCTGGCTGACATGAAATTTTCCGGCGCCTTGGTGGCAATCTTGATCCTGACCGCGTATGCCGGATTCGAAAAGAACGGTACAGCAAACATGACTGCAGAACAGACAAACAAAACCTTGAGGCGTTCCATCATCTTTCCCCTATTCAAAATATTCATTTCTGCGGACATCATCAATCAGGTCCCCGGCCTGCTGCTGCGCCAGTGTATTTATCAGAATAAGCTCCGGAACCTCATCCACCGGAGATTCCAGGACTCTGTCCAGGAGATCAAAAAAAAGTTTTTTCTCATATACCGGTTTTGCATAATGCTTTGCATACATCACATAGGCAGGAAGAAACCTCCCCCCACCGAGTTCAAGGGCCCTCTCAAAGTGTTTCCGGGCCTCTTCAGGTCTTCCGCCGAGGGACGGCGGACGTATGGTTAACAGGATGCCCATAAAGGCATGGGAAGATCCGAAGAAAAAGCCCTCATCCAGCTCGATGACGCGTTCGATAAGACTCTGTACCTTGGGCAGATCAGCTATGGCATCCCAGGATTCGGAATTCGCCTGAATCCAGCCGGCCCAGCAGGTGGCAGCATAATAGAGATAGGGGACATCCCTTTTTCCGAAAGCAGAGAGGTAGTCAGCAAATTCCGAATGGGGCCTGTCTTTTGCTTCAGAAAATTTCCTGTTATGAAGGCTGAACGCACGGAACGCATACTCCTTCGCTTTTCCCGTCAGGATTCTGTTCCTCTCAGGATTTTTATCCCCCACAAAAGCGGCTGCATACGATGAGTAAGCCTTTGATCCGGACAGTAAAAGGGATTTGTCACCAGGGCTATGCTCAATCATACCGTCGAGAATCAAGAGAAAAGCAGGGACACCCTGTTCTGCAAGGACAACATCCTGCTGCTGCATAAATGACTCTGTAATGTCATCAAATAAAGGGCGCGTATAGTGATGAATAATCTTCACGCACCCGGCCGATAACACCAACATGAGCAACAGAGCAAATACTGCTGAAACAGAGAGCTTCCCTGACATCGCAGGCCGAGATATCCTGTGCTTTATTCTGACTGATACACAAGAGCTTGTCTTATTGAGGACATCATAACCGAAAAGGTACAAAGCATTTCCCCTTTTCTGTGGTACGATAAAAAAATTTTAGGTCTTAAAAAGATAGTAATACAAAATCAGGGAAACTGCAAAATTTTCTAATCTTTTCCGGTTGTCCGCAGGCTGTTACCGGTCGGGGTCCACGAAGTGGGAGGTAACACATTCGATAGCAGTGAGCAATACTGTTAGAGCCTGTTCGTTGTGTCAGGATTGCTCATTTGACTCCCGTTCATTGATGCAACAATCATCCGATATTCACCCCTGAACCATTCTCTTTTTATCAGCCTGTCCTCTGAAATTGACAGACTTTTCTGATTCATGAGAGCAAAAAAGCCTTTTTCATAGGTTACCTTGCCAAAGTCGATCGTTGTAATATATTTCAGTTTCGGCTTAATGAACTCCATGAATGGGAACCTTTCCTTGAATATGGTTTGAAAAAATACTATCTCCCCGCCAGGTCCAAGAAAATTTTTTATTTTATCCAGAACCAGATCCTGGTCATTGAACAGCATGAAACTCATGCTGAAAAGAATAAAGTCGAATAATTTCCTTTTCGATGACGTGTAATCTTCGACAGACTCATGGAAAATTTCAATGTGGTCCTCCAGCTGATAGTTGCTGATGAGGCGGTCGCAGTGATTGATATAACTTTTATTTATATCAATACCGGTAATCTTCAGATTCTTGGATTTAATCACATGGTGAAAATTCTTTAACATTGCTCCATTGCCGATTCCCACATCCAATACAACCGAGTTGTTCGGAAAATAGTTCAGACAATTTCTGTAGCAATGATCGGTTACATCATTAATTATCAAATTGTATAGCTGATTTTTCATCACAACATGCCGGATTAATTCATCTCCGGCAACAATGATTTTATAGTGTAATACGCCTTGATTGCGTATACGTAATATCTCGTCTGTTCCGGATACACTTTTGTCATCAATAGAGACCTCTGCTTTCTCCAGTATATCATGGGAGGCAGCAGTGGCTTTACGGTTCTTGTTTTATTCTCCCCGCAGGCATTATATAGAGCGGCTGTTCACGCTCCGGCATCTTCAGCACTTTTTTGACAGCCTCGTCATAAAAGGCCCCAATAACTACGGTGCCTATGTTGAGGGGAACTGCCTGCAAAAAGATATTCTGCGCTGCATGACCGGACTCCATATGAACATATTGTATGCCTCTCTCACCATATTTAGCGGTTGTTCGTTCATACACTGCGGAAATTACTATGACTGCTGCGGCATTCCTTACTGAAGTCTGTCCGAGAGCTGCGCTGCAGAGCTCCTTTCTTTTGTCGCCCTCTGCAAGACCTGTTAAGTCGTGCTTTTCAGGACCATACTTATAAACGCCATCCGGAAGGTCATCCACATTTCCGGCAACAACATACATTTCAAGAGGATAGAGCGCCCCTGCAGATGGCGCTGACCTGAGACCACGCGGACTTGTTATGCCCTGCGCAGCCCAGAGAAGCTGTGAAATTTCTGCACGTGTCAGGGGACCGTCCTGATAGCTCCTGACCGACCTTCTCGCCAGCAGGGCCGCTTCAATGGATGTATCACTGTCCTGGAGCGGGTCAGGCAGTCTGATCGTTCCCGTCTTATTTTCCGCCATGGTCTGCGTCATCCCCCTTACCTGGGATAATAAACATTCCGGCATGATGCAGAGCATCAGCAGGACTGTCAGAAATGAGCATTGTGTCGTTTTGTTGATAACTGACATTTGCATTCATGAGGCATAATTATACCCCTCTCGTTCAAAATGTACACCCTTTGGTACGACCTGTCAATCGGCGGGAAAGGAGGGAAAAGAATAACAGCGCGGAAGCTGTATAATAATTTACTATGCTTTCAGATATGTCCTGCCCGGTTCCGTTCTGAAGCATTCCGGGTTACAATATCATGTATGAGAAGAGAAATTGCTCTTGAGGATTTTATAAAAGGCATTCCCAAGGCTGAATTGCATCTTCATATTGAGGGTACGTTTGAGCCTGAACTGATGTTCAAAATCGCCGGGCGCAACAATGTCAATCTCAAGTATACGTCAATAGAAGAAATCAGAGAAGCCTACAGGTTCAGCAGTCTCCAGGATTTCCTTGACCTCTATTATGCAGGCGCCGGGATACTGACCGAAGAAGAGGATTTTTATGATCTGACGTGGGCATATCTTGAAAAAGCCGTTTCACAAAATGTCCTCCACAGCGAGATATTCTTTGACCCCCAGACCCATACAGAACGGGGCGTTCAATTTTCGACCGTGGTCAATGGAATTCACAAAGCACTTGCAGATGGCGGGAAAAAGCTGGGAATCTCGACGAGATTGATAATGTGTTTTCTGAGAGACCTTGATGAATCCGCTGCGCTGAAGACGCTGGAAGAGGCACTCGCTTACAGGGACCGTATCATCGCCGTGGGACTTGATTCTGCCGAGGTCGGCAATCCTCCTTCAAAATTTTATGAAGTTTTCAGGCAGGCCCGTGAAGCAGGATTTATGACAGTTGCTCATGGAGGGGAAGAAGGTCCTGCGCAATATGTCCGGGAAGCGCTGGAAATGCTGAAGGTATCACGGATAGACCATGGTAATCACTGCCTTGATGACGATGAACTGGCAGAGGAACTGGTACGCCGCAGGATACCCCTGACTGTCTGCCCGCTGTCAAATCTCAGGTTAAACGTAATAGACAGTATGGAAAGGCATCCGTTACGGAGAATGATGGAAAGAGGATTCCTGGTTACGGTAAATTCCGATGATCCCGCTTACTTTGGAGGGTATATCAATGAAAACTATTTAGCGGTAACCAGGGCGCTCAATTTATCGGAAGAGGACATCTATACGCTTGCAGAAAATTCATTCAAGGCTTCTTTTCTCGGAAAAACTGAAAAAGATACTATGCTCGAAAAGTTGCATGAATATAAGAATATGCATGCATAAAACCTCACATCAGTTTTAATAATCTCTATCCTTTCCATATCTCGCATGTCCCTCATTGACTTGCCACTTCAAGTGTGTTAAGTAGAGTTAAGAGGCAGTTACCACGTCAGCCTTGCTAAAAATGCGTTAGAAATTATTTATGCTACGGTCAGCTGAGAGGCATTTTAGATGTGAGATTCTCTCCTGGAAAAAAGTCGCCGGGAATACGAAAAGACTCTCCCGCATAATCAAGAATTCAGGATATAAGCCCTCCATTGTCGTGGCCATAGGCAGAGGTGGGTTTGTCCCTGGACGGATACTCTGTGATTACCTGCACATGAGGGATTTAACCACCATAAAAGTAGAACACTGGGGGATTACCGCCACGCCCGATAAAAAAGCGGCTATCAAATTCCCCCTCTGTGCTGACATTAAAGATAAAAGGGTCTTGCTTGTTGATGATACGACTGATACAGGCGACACACTGAAGGTCTCCGCGGAGTATCTGAAGAGTTTTGGGCCAAAAGAAGTCAGAACCGCTGTGCTTATACATAAAACCTGTTCAGCTGTCACGCCGGATTACTTTGTCAGAAAGGTCGTCAAATGGAAATGGATAATTTTCCCATGGCACCTCTGGGAAGACCTGACAATCCTTGTCAAAGAGATAAAGGCGCCGGGAATTAATTCTGAAGAAGCGATACGCCATGAACTGGGAAAAAGATATTCCATAAATATAGGTATCGACATAATCAGAGAGATCATCTCGGAAGTTTGATCACAACAATCTCTGGTGGTCCGGTCTGCACCTTGCACGAGGGCGCATGAGTTACCCCTTTAAAGTGTAGTAACTAACCCATAGAGTCTTTCCTCCCTTGAGATCTTCGTTTGCAGAAAAGAGATTTAATGAAAACGGGCAAAATACTGTAACCGTTTGATGTAACTAAAGAACGCGGCCATATGATCCGATCGAGAGAATAGAAATACCATTAGTGCACGAGGATAAAAAAATGACTGAATTAAAAAAAACTATTCCAGGTTCAAGTCTTTTTTCAATGGAAGAAGGCAAAAAAAGAATGTTTGTCGCTTCAGATTTCGCAGATGTCAAATTGTATAAGAAGGATAAAGCAGGTGATTCATCAAGCAATGGTATGACCGGTATGCAAATCTGCTCTGTCCGGCCGAACAAAGGCATCGCACTTCCATATGAATGAAAAGGACGTTACTATGAGAAAGATAATATGTTTAGTGATTTTGCTCTTATTGTGCCGGTCAGATGCGTGTGCATTCCTGTCAGAAAACAATAATATTGATCCCCACAATTACCCTTTCCTTCTTCTCGCAGGAGATCTTCAGGTGTATGATATCAAGCTCGATCTGTCCGGTCAGGCAGAGAAAGCGCATAGCAAAAAGTGGATCAATGGCGCCTATGAAATCAAATATGAATATGACCGGCGGGACAGCGATGATTATCATACGTTATTTTTCAGTGTGAAACTCGAAATAGAGAGAAATATTGCCAGAGCAAAAAAAATATACCGGGACGGATTGCTGGTCATCGCGAAAACCAGCGCAATTGCCGGCATGCCGTGCAAAGAAATCAGGGATGCAGTTGCGTGGGGTGATGAGAGCTACTATGCACAGAGAGAGAAGGACGGCAGACCTGTCGGACTGATTTTCACCACCCGTTTAAAGAACCGGGTATATACCATCATTATGGCCGGTCTGTACTCGAGTGATCACAGCCTTATTACTGATCTGGTTCTGCCACGGCTTGAATATATAGAAAGTTTTGAAATAACAGAATGAGCTTACGGTTGTGCAGAGTACTTATTGGAGTGCTCATTCCTGTTCCAGCCTCAGCAAATGAATTCAAAGCAGACTTCAGAAGCGGTGTAGATACAACGATTCTTGATATATCGACAGGAGGATTGTGGGAACAGGGGGCTCGTTACGGAACAATGACATCCAAAGGGAGTATGGAATCTTCATGGGAAGTGAGGGGCAATTGATGAAAATAAACGACCTCTTCGTTGTTCTTTTAGCCGGCGGAATCGGGCTTTATTTTTTTGTATCGGGAATCCGGGGGATAAAGCATTCCGCCATGACGGTGGTGAATCCTGACAGCCACAGAGCGTGGCCCGGCGTTCTGGGCACTGTTTTGTACGTGACGCGACAGAAAGCAGGCTTGCAGGGTCCTTGTCCTTCTGCAATGTCACATAAAAAGATACACGGGAGAGAAGCCAGAATCCGTGCGTGGTTTCACATTATGCTCGGAACACTCTGCCTCTTCATAACTGTTCTGTATCTTGAAAATGTTGCACTTCCATAAATCAATGACCGGGACGGGATCATGGTTCAAAACAGCGAACTTATCATTTCCTCGCCCATGATTAACACATGAAAAAAGTACGCAGACAGTGAGTTGGGATAATAGGGATAAGGTAAGGGGAATCATTCTCGGCACGGCTGTCGGGGACTCAATAGGATTGCCGGCTGAGGGAATTTCGCGTCAGAGAAATAATAGACTTTTCCGTGGAAACTGGCATCATAGATTCATAGCACGCCGGGGGATGATCAGCGACGACACGGAACACACAATATTTGTAGTGCAGAGCCTCCTCGCTCATTCAGACTCTTCACAATTATTTGCTCAAAGACTTGCCTGGTGCCTGAAATGGTGGCTTCTGGCATTACCCGCAGGAGCCGGGTTCGCAACATTAAGATCTGTTTTGAAATTATGGGTTGGCTTCAGCCCATCGAAAAGTGGTGTATACTCTGCTGGTAATGGTCCTGCCATGCGTTCTGCACCCATCGGAGCTTTCTTTGCCGACGATTTAAATACAATGAACGAATTTGTGCGTGCATCTACGATAATCACTCACACAGATCCCAAGGCACTTGTCGGAGCCAGTGCGGTAGCGTATATTACGGGATGGATAATCCGTGAACAGTTGACACATCGTCCGGAAAAGAAAAATTTCATTCACACGCTCCTGTCAGCCGGGACAGATGATGAATGGAAAGGACTGGTATATTCACTTTCCGCGGCACTGGATGAGAATCGTGATGTAGAAAAGTTCGCAGAACTGATTGGTCAGGGGAACGGTATTTCCGGCTATATTTATCATACTGTATCAGTTGCAGCATATGCATGGTACAGATATTTTGGAGATTTCAGGAAAACACTTGGTGCAATTTTTAATTGTGGCGGTGATACAGATACAGCCGGAGCGATTGCCGGCGCGTTAGCAGGCGCTGTCGTGGGCGAGGAGGGGATTCCCCCTGACTGGAGATATGGAATCGCAGATTGGCCGAGAGGGAGGACCTTGCTGTTAAAAATATCAGACACATTAGCACTGAAAAGTCAGGGAACCGCGGTTACCTCACCAGTGGGCTATTTCTGGCCGATGGTAATCTTCCGGAATGCTCTTTTTTTAATTATTGTACTCTTCCATGGATTCCGGCGACTCCTGCCTCCATATTAAGGTATGTTCAGATTAAATGAAAGGATTTCAGATCTTATACCATGAAGAAAGCATTATGGATTACAGCATGGTTCGCCTGTCTTTTCCTGAGCATATTGAGTTTGCAACTCTTTGATGGTTTTTTGATCATTGCCGGGACATGTGCGCTTGCAGGGGCATTGCTGTTTGTTTTCCTGAGAAACAGGCAAAAGGTAAAAACTTTCGGGGAAATCATCCTCTTTTGCGTGAGCGCCCTTGTGGCCTCAAACGTTACTCATGCATATCTGGAAGAGGGTTCAAAAAAAAGAGGCACCGAAATAATTCAGGCTTTATCGGAATACCAAAAAGCATATGGCGAAGTTCCACAGAGCCTGGATAGTCTGGTGCCTGCATATATGCCGCAAGTTCCGAAGACCATGATGCGTATAACGGGAACGAAATTTTTTTATGCAAAACAGGGGAAAGAATACCTTCTCGGCTTTTCAACAGCTTCCTTGGCAGGCTATGTGTATGATTCAAAAGAAGAAGCATGGCAGCATCGTGATTAACATCTGGATTAATGTGCGGATCAAATCTACATTATTAACGTAATAGAAGTTCAAACAGTATAGTGCGGATTTGACCCCATTCTTTTCATTCTTTGGGATGTGGATTACTGACATTCATTAGTAAGCAGGGTGCAGCATCTCATGCCCTTATATAGCTTAACTTATCTAATCTTCAAGCCGACATGAAAGAGGACAACTGAAACATCGTCATACAGGAAAGCGATATGGATTATAATCCAGTGAGATGGATTCTCTTTATATTCTGCGCCGGGGTATTTTTCATTGCAGCATTGTTCAACGCCTGCGTGGCGTGGCGGGTATGGTTCAGGGGCCAGCCCGACGGCCCTTCATTTGCCCCGATCCTATTTGGCGTCATAGGCTCAGGTGCCGTTCTCATGGCCCCCTTCGGGACACTGACAGGGCGTGCCTCATATGCATGGCTCCCCCTCGTCCTCGATTTCGGCTGTATTCCGTACCTTGCATGTGGCTTATGGTATGCATTGAAGTATAAAAGGCATTGATCTGTTTTTTTGCTGAAAGCTGATAGCTTAATCGCCTCCCTAGCTCAGCAGGATAGAGCACAGGTTTCCTAAATCAAAAGAGGGTTAAATCGCAAGTAGGTGTCTGGTCTGAGTTTTTTAGATATTTAGCTGATGTGTAAAGAAAATTAGCATTCTGTATCTTCCTGCATTTTCCATTATTTTCCCATCTATTGAGCTCTATTCTGTTACAAAAGTGGGGGGATTCCAATTAAACGGAATCCAGCTTGTCAAAAGGAATACTTCAGGAAGTTACAAACAGGGTGCCTGATGAAGTTTTGAATGCAGACCAACGTTATCTATGGTATAAATAAAGTGGTATGGTTACGGTTTCTCTGGTAAAAGGAGAAAAGAGAAGAGATAATATCAAAAAGTCACTTGATATTATCTCTGATAAAATCAAAAAAGGCCTGAAGGCAGGGTACGTCATAATTAAACCAAACTTTGTCTCAACATCGTTACAGCTTGCGGCTAGCCATGCCGACCAGATAAGGGGGATCCTGGACTATTTCAAAGAGTTTTATGATGATAAAATAATCGTTGCTGAGGCTGCATCACCCTTTACCGGTGGTACTTCAGAGGGATTTGAAAATTTTGGATATTATCAACTCACAAAAGAATATAATATCGAACTTCGCGATCTGAATGAGGGGCCTTTTGAAAAGATTCCGATCCTGGATAAAAGGGGGAAAACCATTTATGTACGGGTATCGAGCCTTTTGCTTGACAGGAACAACTATCTTGTTTCTGCGGCAAAATTAAAAACACACGATACAGTAGTTGTTACGCTTTCAATCAAGAACATGATAATGGGAAGCATATATGCAGGTGATAAAGGTATGGTGCATCAGGGATACAAATATACAAATCTCAACCTTTCAGATATCGCCGGACGTGTGTGGCCCGACCTTGCAGTCATAGACGGACTTACCGGGATGGAAGGAAATGGACCTGAAAACGGATCTCCGATTGATGTCGGAATTGCAATATCAAGCATCGATCCTCTGGCTGCAGACAGAGTTGCATGTGACGTTATGGGTGTGCCTGTCAACAAGGTCGGTTATCTTTACTACTGCTCTGAAAAAAGGCTGGGAGAGGCTGAGTCAGAGAAAATTAATGTCAGAGGTCAGGACCTGAAAGAATGCATAAGACCTTTCAGGCTACACAGTATGGTGGAAGAACAGTATACGTGGAGCTGACTCTGAATGAAACAGACTGTCAAGGCTTTTGTAGTTCAGGACATGTAAGCAAATTTGGGCTTTTGCTTTTCAGATTACTGCTACCGTGCTTGCCTGGGGCCCCTTTTCTCCTTTTTCCTCTTTAAAGCGCACTTTCATTCCAACCTTTAACTGCTTAAAGTCGCGGTTTATTATGCTGTGCTTATGGAAGTAAATCTCCAGGTTATCAGATGTTGTCAGAAATCCATATCCCTTCTCGGGGAACATGGCAGTTATGCTGCCTTGAGATGCTTCATCATGGTGTTTGACATCACCGCGCTGCCGTCTGGAAAAATCCTCCAGCTTGCGGCGTGCAGCATTAAAACTGTCCCTGATTGAAACATACAGATCTTCATGGGGCGCACGCTTCACCACCACTTCTGACCCGGGCAGCGTTATGTAAATAATGATACCGTATAACCTGCCCTGATGATGGTGGCGATGGGGAGATTCCACGACGACCCTGCATCGCATGATCCTGCCGTACATTTTATCCAGTTTCCCGGCCTCTGTCCGTATTTTCATTTCTATTGCTTCGGACAAATCAAGGTTGCGACTCGTAATTTGTAACGGAATTTCCATTCTATTACACCTCTTAAGTTTTTCAATAATATATTTTCCATACAGTGTTAACAGGAAATATGCACCCTCTTTGGATGTACAAGCCTTTCGAAATCTTTATATGCCAGTTTAATCAGTTCTGTATGAGAGCCTGCACTGAATGCAATTTCTTCATTATCGGCCAATTTATCTGCAACAAAAACATCCATTCCATACAGGTTTCCAAAGGGAGGCATAGCGCCTGTGTCGCAATCAGGGAACCTGCTCTCAAACTCCTGCTCTCCTGCCAGTTCCACAATGTCTGCCCCTGCCACTTTTTTTAGAAGTCCAAGATCAATTTTCCGTGAAGCGGGCAGAACAACCACTGTCATTTTACCGTCAATTTTCACCACTACTGTTTTCGCTATTTCTTTTCCCGAGATATGTGCCGATGCCGCTATTTCCTGCGCAGTATAGGAAGGTGTGTGCATGATCGTATAATATTTAATTTTGTTACTGTCCAGGAATTCTTTCAGCTTTCTTACTACCATTGTTAACCCCTCCTTTCCAGAAAATAAGAACGAGATAACCAAAGGCTTATCCTTTGAAATGACTTAAGATTTCAGTCTTGCCAACTCCCGTTAAATCAGCAGTAATGTTTTTGACCAGTCTGTCTTTTACTTCCGGCTTCAGGTTATCAATAATCTGCCTGTTTATCTTCTCACCTGATGCAAGATACCACTTCTCACATTTCTCGCTCTCGATCAAGGCATCTATGTCCTTTGCTATCATTTTTGAGAGTTTCTTTGCCATTTCCAGTTCGATGTTATGTCGTTCACCAGACCCCTTTGCTACCTCATCTTTGCCACCAGACCTCCTGAACCTTCCTCCGGCATCACTTAATTTATCCCCTAATTTACCGTGCCCTTCAATAGAGTCATAACTTTCAATGAGCGTAACTCTGGGGCTTGTGTCCGGGGGATCCTGAGTAACGCTGTATGCTTTAAAATGACCAAGGTCAGTTGTAATAATGATTGTCTTTTCCATAAGACACCTCCCTTTTAGCCAAAGGGTTCCTCCTCCTAATTAAATTTTAACTCCTAATTCCTTGGCGCGCAAATCATTTTAAAAAGCAATGAAAAAATGGCAGATTACATTGAACCTATCTCAAAATTGAGGTGGTTTTAGATGCAGGCGGGAATCCAGTTTTTCAGGCCCTTCTGAATCCCCGCCTGCGCGGGAATGACGACAAATGACTTATTCCGGTTCAGCGAATATAATGACGGAGCACAATACGATGAGACCGTAAAGCGGCAGTTTGACCTGCATAGCATTCCCTTTTATGCTTGACAGGATTCACAATGCAGCGCAGCATAAGCAACGCATTGACTTGTTATTCTCAAACCTTTTGTCTCTTTGTGATGCGGTATGTAAAGAAATCTTTCCGGGCTTGCAATTCTTCCAGTTCACCATTTTCAACCATCATATTTAAAGTTGCTTTCAGCTCATCGACTGCGTATGAGCCTTTGTCCATTCTTATCCACCAATTTGTCAGCCCCTCTAATGTATCCTCTCTATCTGGTCTGCTTTCCAGATAATCAATAATTTTTTGGGTTATGTCTGTACGCTTTGTCATTATATCCTCCTCTCTTTCAATAGTATAATAATTATCTCAGCTCGTCTACCGGTCCCTTCCGTCAAGCTTGCCTTTGCATATATTGCAAAAGCCCAAAGACTTATAGTGGAACAAACTGTGAATTATAATATTTTTCAGCGTCTTCTGGGGCAGGGGGGAGGAGGGTTTTCTTTTGTGCAATCAAGAGGGGCTGATTCCATACACTCTTCCGGCACACAGCACGTGTAGCACACCCGCTTGAAAGACTTCACCCCTATCAGACTGATATCTGGAGAAAGGAACCCCTTTTTTACCGCCTCCTCCCTGAGAAGATCAGTGCTTAAATATTTCTTGTTATCATCAGGGAAAACCGTGACCACCACCGCATCGCTCCCCATGTTCTCCTGGACCTTTAGGGCCCCCACAAAATTAGCCCCGGAGGAGATGCCGACTCCCAAACCGAGTTCAGCGGCAAGTTTCCGGGCCATCAGAATCGCATCACCGTCGTCCACGCTGATTACCTCATCAAGAACATTCAGGTCCAGGATGGGCGGGATGAACCCATCAGAAATTCCTTCAATCCTGTGCTCGCCCACCTTGTTTCCCGTGGAAAGGGTAGGAGAGCTGGACGGTTCCAGGGGATGAATTTTGATTGAGGGATTGCTTTCCCTGAGAAAACGCCCGACCCCCATGATGGTGCCGCCTGTCCCCACCCCTGCAATAAAAGCGTCGGGACGCATGGAATGAAATTTCAGTTGCCACCAGATCTCAGGACCGGTCGTTTTATAATGTGCCGCCGCGTTATCTTCATTGGAAAACTGCCTGGGGAGAAAAGAATTCTCCCTGGTCTTGGCCAGTTCTTCAGCCCGCCTGATGCTGTCAAGGAAGCCGTCCTCTCCCTTACTGAAAAGAATAATCTCCGCATCAAAACTCTGAATAAGGCCAATACGCTCATGGCTTACCCAGTCTGGCATGAATATGGTTACCGGATGACCCAGGGCCCGGCCGATTGCTGCAAAGGAAATACCCGTGTTGCCACTTGTGACCTCAATGATGAGGTTCCCGGATTTGAGGATGCCCCTGGCATACCCCTGTTCCATGATGCTCAAGGCCATTCTGTCCTTGATGCTTCCGGTCATGTTCAGGTTCTCAGCCTTGGCATAAAGCGTGCGTTTCTCTCCCCGAAGCATGAGATCGATTGATAGAAGAGGGGTGTTCCCGATCAGGCTCGATAGTCCGTGAATCCGTCGATTGTTATCATTCTTCAACACGAACTCCTGAACTTTCTTTTAATCATTTGCAAATCTCTCTCTAATAAACAATGGCCTTGGATGATTGGATCAAATTATCTTAATCCAACGCCGTCCATCCGAGTGTCGCATACCGGGCATTTCCCCCCAACCAGTTTGTTTTCCAAAATTGTAAAGCCATATCTTTTTATAAGGAGTTCTCCACATCTGTAACAATACGTATTTTCACCCCCTTCTCCTGGAATATTTCCTTCATAGACATATCTTAAGCCGGCCTTTATCCCGATATCTCTGGCCATTCTGAGGGATTCTCGCCGGGTTGGAGGGACATCAGGGAGTTTGAACGCCGGATAAAAGGCACTGACATGCCAGGGGATATTTTCATCCACGCTTTTAATAAACCCGGCAATCTCTTTCAGTTGATTCTCATCGTCACTGTAGCCCGGGATAATCAAGGTTGTCACTTCTACCCATACCGCAAGCTCTTTATACAGCCTGATATTATCCAGGACGGGCTGGAGTTTTGAGCCGCATACCTTGTGATAGAAGTCTTCGCTGAAGCCCTTTAAATCTACATTTGCAGCATCGAGAAAGGGAGCGATTTCTTTGATGGCCTCAGTGCTCGTATAGCCATTGGTGACAAACACGTTCTTTATCCCCTCTTTATGAGCAAGCGTTGCTGTATCATAAGCGTATTCGAAAAAGATTGTCGGTTCTGTATATGTATAGGCAATGCTCTTGCAGCCTGTACCCTTTGCGTTAGCAACAATGTTCTCAGGCGGCAATTCTTCTCCCGTAATCCTGCCGTCTCTGCCTTTGGGCATCTGGGATATCTCCCAGTTCTGGCAGTTGAGGCAGCGGAAATTGCAGCCTACTGTAGATATGGAGTAAGCCGTGCTTCCCGGATAAAAATGAAAGAACGGTTTTTTTTCAATGGGGTCAATAGCCGTTGCCACTGACCTGCCATAAACCAGTGAGTAGAGTTTTCCCTCACGGTTCTCCCGGACACTACAGATCCCCCGTTTGCCTGCCTTAATTACGCACTGATGGTTACAGAGGCGGCACCTGAGTTTCCCGTCGAGATTTTCATAAAACATTGCCTCTTTCATGTTTTGCATCTCCTGTTTTTTATCATTTATGGACATTGTATGTATGAAACAGATACGCATGCCTTTCGATTACAACCGTTGATAGAACACCGGCGCCCGGGGCAGTCTGAAAGTCCTCTATTCCTCCTTGATCTAGATTTCTTTTGCTTCGCCTATTAACGTGTCAAATTTTTCAACTTCCACAACTGATGATGTGATAAATTGTACCCCTGTTAATTTATATAACGCCACTGATGTTGCCATAGCCTGGTCTGCATCCGGGAAATCTATGGTGAAGACAAGATCATGTTCTCCGAGCACAGCATACATAGACTTAATATCTCCACCATGCTTTTTAATCAAAGCAACAGCCTTGTCCGTTCTTTCGGGGCTTATTCCCTTTAATGCGTCAGATGAATACTTTCCAAACATCATGAAGATTGGCATATCAATACCTCCCTTTTCCGTCCTCTGCCTGCTGAGAGTTTAGCTTTGCCGGGTATTAAACTCCTCAAGTTTCATATACCACTTATTCCTTTATTGGTCTACTAAAAAATACTAATCGAAATATTATTCTTTTTAAGAGGTCAATAATATTGAATTCCATCAGTATCGTATATGCAAAGGACAGTTGCCCTTTAAAATAGTGCCCGCTGCCTTTAATAAGTATGTTCAGCAACACAACCACAATCGGGTTAAGTCGAAATGCACAGTTTACTTTGATATACTTTTTAGTGAGGAGGTTCATTGCGATTTATATTTGTAGAATTGCATTATGTCCAATTGAACAATTTGTGAAAAGTCCTCAAATAAGATGCGTATAAGGTTTGGCCATTTTAATGTAAGAGATCTCACCGTGGGGAAGCTCCTTCAGCCTGATCACCCTCAGGTGGTATCCGCATCGGCCATTATAAGTAAAGTGAGGCCGGATGTTCTTTCCATAAATGAGATAGAAGCCCGCCCGGAGGCCCCCGGGCTGTTTCTTGATAATTTTCTTAAAAGGGGCAATGATCCTCTGCACTATCCTTACCATTACATAGGGCCAACGAACTCGGGGGTGTCCACTGGCCTGCCTGAACCCTTTGAGCAGAAGGGATTCGGGCTCTTTGAGGGCCAGTATGGGATCGCTCTTTTTAGCCGATTTCCGATAATCAGGGGAGGGGTAAGAAACTTTGAAGGCTTCTCCTGGATGGATCTCCCGAGGGGACTGAGCTGCCTTGGTGATAAGGCCATAGAAATTCATGAGAGCTTTCCCCTTTTTAGCACCAACCTCCTGAACGTTCCTTTACGCATAGATGGTCGGGTTGTGCATTCAGTCCTTCTTCACGCCTCCATTCCTGTGAGGGGTCGCTTGAACAAAGAAAGGAATGGAGATCAGTTGAACTTTCTTAATGAGTACATAAGCGGAAGGGCACTTCCTGGAGTGGAGCCCTTTCAGGCCGTGAAGCCCTTTGTAGTGATGGGTGACTTGAACGCAGACCCTGAAAAGGGAGAGGGCATAAGGTCAGCCATACAAAGGCTTCTTGAAAACCCTGCCCTCAACAGACTCGTGCCTTCAAGGCCTACATTCCTTGAAGGGGGCGGGCTGGAGGAACCCCCTTTAGATCCTGGAGGCTTCAGCATGAAACTCGATTACATTCTGCCCTCCTGTCATTTCGTTGTCCTGAAGCACGGGGTCTTCTGGCCCGGGGAAGCAGGCTGGTGGAACCAGGTGCGCCTCGCCTCGGATCATTTTATTGTCTATGCTGATTGTTCACTGGAATAGGCAAGACGTGTCGTGCTCCCTTACCTGTCTGCAATCGAAAGATCTTTGAGCAGGAACAGATAGAAAGAGGGGTTGAGCTTGGGCTGGGCGTATCGGGGACGGAAGAAATTGAGATAATCACTGATGATGAGGACAGCAGGAGATATGCAGGAAAGTTGAGAGAGATACTGATGGAAGGGTAGAGGTGACCCATTTTCAGAGGGGCCAATTTTGCACTTCAGAAATGGAAGATCAAAAGTTCAAAAGAGAAAAGGGGAAGAGGATCGGATTCCGTGATATGGTTTATTTATAAGAAGACATGTGTGCAGATTATGGCATAGAGGTGGGCATCATGCCTGCTTATGAATATCAATGTAAAGACTGCAAGAAGAATTTTATGATTTTTCTTTCAATCAAGGAATTCGAAGAAAAACAAAGATTGAGTGTCCTCACTGTAAGAAGAATAATGTAATGAGGAAATTTTCAGGATTCTTCGCCAGGACAGATAAAAAATCTTAGAGGTAAAAAAACGCCGGAAATAATTAGTAAACTTTTCTGTAAATGCGGTCCTTTTCCGACCAGGGTTCAAGCTTTTCAGTTTTATATGGAAGACGGTCGATCTTTCCAAGGACGAGTGCACCGCCGGGCACAAGCCGGGACAGAATTTTTTCCAATAGTTCCGCCTGGAGTTTCTCGTCGAAATAGGTAAACACCAGATATCTGCAAAGTATGAGGTGGAAGGGACCTCCTGGCATGCTTTTACGCACATCCTGTTTTATAAACCGCACGGAATCACGGTACTGTGATTTTAAAATATACTCTTTATTCTGACAGGTGAAACCGGCCTGTAACAACTCTTCGGGCAGTTCTTTTAAACTACTTTTCGCATAACGTCCTTTTAAAGCCCGGTTTAGCATGTAATCCATGGAGTCGGTGGCGATGATTTCAAGAGCCGTTGCAGGAAAATACTGGTTCAAAACCTGATACCATAGAAGGGACAGGGTATAGGGTTCTTCGCCTGCAGCGCAGCCGCAGCACCAGCATCGCAGCCTGTCCGTCTTCGACTCTTTTGCAAGCCCCTTCAGCACGGTATCCTGAAGGAAATGGAATGTGCTTTTGTCGCGGTAAAAGCGGGAGATGGAGATGTGGCAGAATGAATCCAGCTTTTCCCATTCTTCCGGATGATCTGCAAGATAGGTTTTATAATCAGATAATCCGGTAAGGTTCAGTTCCTCAAGCCTTCCTGCAATCCGTCTGCAAACCTGCCTGCGCACTTTTCTAAAGCCGGGCCACCGCATCCTCATGTACGGCAGTGCCCACTGTAGAAATTCCACACATTTCTTATCGTTCATAATCTATAGTAGCCACGGGAGAGTTGACTCCTCTTATTACGGATACTATCCATCTAATGCTGTGTTTTACAGGAGTCACCGGGCCTCCATCGAGACTGCAGTGAAATGTCTCTTCATGATGGGTGGAGATATTTTTTAAAATATCATCATCAGTCCTGCCTGCAGGCACGATAAGAATTCTTCCCATCTTTTATAATCCGGGATCACGTTAACGGGTGCTGTGAAAGGGCAAAACTCTTCTCATTTCATTCTCCCTGCAGACATTATGTAGAGCGGCTGTTCACTCTCCGGAATCTTCATGACTTTTTTGACCGCATCATCATGAAAGGCACCGATGACCACTGTCCCGAGGTTAAGAGAGACTGCCTGCAAAAAGACATTCTTTACCGCATGTCCTGATACCATATGGACATATCTTATTCCTCTGTCACCATATTTTACGGTTGTCTTCGATTTATCCAGAATAAACATATTTATTCATGGGACACGCTCATACTGCTACAGTTCAAAATCTACACCCTTTGGCATGACCTGTCAATCGGCAGAGGAGGGCAGTCGAGAAGCAGAGAAGCAATGAAGAGCAAAAATGCTGAAGCTGTGCTTTCAGAAAGTGATACAATTAAGGCATGCCTGGTGTAAGGATTGGCTGCAGCGGTTTTAGTTACCCTCACTGGAAGGGGACATTTTATCCGGATAAATTAACGCAGAAGAAGTGGCTTCAGCACTATGGTTCAGTCTTTTCTTCTGTTGAACTGAATGTTACATTTTACAGACTTCCTGCACCAGCCACGTTTGAAAAGTGGTATCAGGAAACGCCCTATGATTTTGTATTTTCATTAAAAGGCAGCAGGTTTATTACTCATGTTAAGAGGCTTCTGGTAAAAGATGAATCTCTGGATCTTTTTTTTAAAGGTGCTGTGCAATTAAAGGAAAAATTAAAGGTCGTTCTTTGGCAGTTTCCTCCAACCTTTAAAATTAATATTGAGAGGCTGGCAAAATTTTTGGGAATGCTCAGGGGATATCCTGCCAGAAACAGCCTTGAATTCAGACACGAAAGCTGGATAACTGCAGAGGTTATTCATATGTGCAAAGAACATAATACAGGCTTATGTATGGCTGATTGGCCTGCATTTATTGATAACCTCCCCGTAACTGCCGACTTTGTCTATATTAGAAGGCATGGAGAGAGCGGAAACTATGACACCTGCTATTCACAGACTGAATTAAAAAAGGATGCAAAGCGGATTAAGGGCTACTTAAAGAGTGGAAAGGATGTCTTTATATATTTTAATAATGATGCATTCGGTTATGCTCCCCTGAACGCGAAGAAATTGATGGATCTCCTGTCACCCCTTTAACCGCATATCCATCAGTATTTGCCATCCCAAAATAATAATTTATTATGCTTTCAGATATGTCCTGCCCGGTTCCGTTCTGAAGCATTCCGGGTTGCAATATCATCTATGAGAAGAGAAATTGCTCTTGATGATTTTATAAAAGGCATTCCCAAGGCTGAATTGCATCTTCATATTGAGGGTACGTTTGAGCCTGAACTGATGTTTAAAACCGCCGGGCGCAACAATGTCAATCTCAAGTATACGTCAATAGAAGAAATCAGAGAAGCCTACAGGTTCAGCAGTCTCC
>Ga0209536_100002599_pt1 | contig 29453 bp, 32 predicted proteins | sample DeeMarSeWOR28_12_FD_187461 | JGI IMG/M metagenome (GOLD analysis project Ga0209536, IMG submission 187461) | Marine sediment microbial communities from White Oak River estuary, North Carolina - WOR-2-8_12 (SPAdes) (version 2) | ecosystem: Environmental > Aquatic > Marine > Intertidal zone >...
AAAACACGTTAATAAGGTGACTTACAAAACTAGGAGCAGTAGGTGGGAAAAATGAAAATAGAAAATAGAAAAATCTCAAAAAAAGCTGTATCATTGCTGGTAATCTTTGCTTTGATATCGATTTTATCAATAACATCAATTACAGCCATTGCATGCCATAATACACTAGGAACTTTTGAAGAAGATTTTGAAACTGAAAAGGATTTCTTTTCAAAATGCGAAACTGTATATGGTATGGCAGAAGCTTTTGGATATGACAATCTCCTAAAATTAAGAATAATTGACCCAACTGGAGAAGTCGTACACTGTTCAGAAGAATCACAATATGAAGTATTTAGTTCTTATTTCTTGGATTGCTCGGCAGAGACTGGTACTTGGAGCATTCAGCTTGGAATGTTAGAAGGAGATGAATGGGACTGGTCAGATGAACCTGGAAGAATAGCCTTTTTTGATGTAAGTGATGCATGTTTTACACTAACAATAAATATTAATGGTAATGGATCTGTTGATTTAGAACCAATTGATGAGTGTTATTCATGCTGCGATGTTGTTGATTTAACAGCTGTTGCTTGCGCAGGCTCAAGCTTTAGCGAGTGGACGGGAGACCTGAACTCTTATTGTAATCCTGAAAGTATCGTAATGGACAGTGACAAATGTGTTATAGCAAATTTCATTGAAGATGAATATGTTTTAACAATAGAAATAATTGGAAATGGAAGCGTTGATGTTGATCCCGAACAAAGCTTTTACACATATGAAGATATTGTAAATCTTACACCAATATCTGGTGAAGGTTGGGAATTTAGCCACTGGGGAGAAAACTGTTCTGATTGTGATAATCCAAAATCACTGACAATGGATGATGACAAATATGTAACCGTTGTCTTTTCATTCATAGAAATCGAAGAAGAAACAGAACCAATAAAGAGTGGTAGAAAAAGCCCGCCTGAAAAACAAAATTTACCTCCAGTAGCAGATTTATCAGCAGGAGAATCATATATTGGATCGTTAGGTGAGGAAATCGAATTTGATGGATCCTTAAGTTATGATTATGACGGTTACTTACATGAATGGCACTGGGACTTTGGTGACGGAAATACCTCAATGGGCGAAGTTACAACACATAATTACTCACACCCAGGTACTTATACAGTCATATTAAAGGTAACAGATGACAAGGGAAAGACTGATTCAGACGTTACTACAGCAGTCGTAGTCAAACCAAATAATCCACCATCGGTACCAAATGTTACAGGACCAATTAAGGGAGTTACCAACGTAGACTATCTGTTTTCAATTGTTTCAACTGATAAAGACAACGACAAAATCAAATATATCATTGATTGGGCTGATGGAAAAATTGACGAAAGTATCTTTATGAACTCAGGAGAATTATTTAATATTAGTCACAGATGGACTGGCCCTGGTGAGTATACAATTAATGTTTCAGCATCTGACAGTGAAACGGTTTCAACAATCGATGTAACAATTGAACTAGATGAAGAAGACATCCCAGAGCAGAACAATTTCATAATCATAATAATACTACTACTTGGACTAATGCTACTACTGCTTTTCTTGATACTTTCAAAACCAGAAAAAGGAAAAAAATAAGAAGAAAATAAATCAATAATATATTTTTTTCTTTCTTTTATTTTTTATTTCATTTTTTATTAATTTTAATATTTAATTAGCAACATTTATATTTGGTTCTATTATTAAAGTTTAGATGCCCTGGGGAGGCAGATAGAATCAAAAATAAACTATTGATTATACCAGGTTATATCATTGGAATAAGTTGCTTACTGCTTGTAACATATAGAACTTTTATTGCTTTTTTTAGCGAAAGTAAATCTGTACTTGTAAACATAAATAGATTCGGTGAACAATATCTTGATCTATTTGCTCTAGTAGTTATTTGGATAATCACATTGATTGGATTAATCATACTAATTTTTATGTTGAAAGAAGAAAGGGAAATTAGAAATGGTAACTATAATGATGATTTATCATTTTTTAAGATAAGTGATTCTTCAAAAGATATTGAAAGTGATATGATTATTAAAATAGACAAAGGTGAAATCAAAGGTTTAATTGCTGATCCGGTAAATTTTGATGAATAACTCTTACTGAAAAATCTCTTAAATTAAAAATCTGACTATTAGGATATACTTATATATCATATCTACATTGGTCTTTTAAAACTACCAAAGGAAAATAAGATATATGTATAGAGATAATAGAGGTAGAGGGTTTAATCGTGGCCCTCGGGAAATGCATGAGGTTACTTGTGCAGATTGTGGAAAAACAACTGAAGTCCCTTTCAAGCCAGATGGAACAAGACCTGTTTATTGTAGGGACTGTTATCAGAAACATAAGCCAAAAAGATTTTAGTAAATAAATGAATTATTAATTCATATTGTCATTTTTTACCAAAAATCTTTCTTTTTATTTTATATGAAAAACTATTTAAGGCAATAAATTACTTGTGGGGACGATAATTAAATAAAAAATTTGAATTCTTTCTCTTTTAAAATGGAGTATTGGATTTTATTTAGGTTTGTTTTTTTATCATAAATTAGTGAAGGCATTTAAAAATGAATGGAAGAAGAAGAAAATCAAAGAACAATAAAACAAAAATCATTAGTAAAAAAATCATTAGATGTAGTAATAAAATGATTCCAGTTTTTGAAAGTGATACTTGTGATAATTTTGCAAAAAAAGTAAATTCAGAATCAGCCAGTATATGTAAAAACTGTGTAAACTCATTTTGAACTATATTTTTCAAAAATTAAATTTTTTCAGGAGGTTAAGATTTTTATGAAAGGAGAAGTTAAATGGTATAGCATAAGACAAGGATATGGCTTTGTTAAAGGTGAAGACGGCGAAGATGTCTTTATCCATAAAAGTGAGATCCCTTTCTGGTCAATATATTTAAACAAAGGAGACAAAATAGAATATTCAAAAGAAATTACAAAAAGAGGGCAAAAGGCAACAAACCTAAGAATTTTGCAATAAAAATCAAATTACATAGCATCATAATATTCTTTTGGAAATTCAACAAGTCCACTTAATTTATTAAGAGAGTTTTTCTTAAGTTCTATTGCTAAAAACACATCATCAGGACATTCAATGGGAACCTTTATATTCCATTTACTTGCAGGAGAAAATCCAAAACGAGGATAATAATTTGGGTGACCAACGACAATTACTGCATCATAACCAGTTTCTTTAGCCGCTTCTAAACCTCTTTTGACTAATTTGCTTCCAATACCTTTATTTTGGAAATCTGGATGAACAGCCATTGGGGCAAGAGACAAAACAATGAATTCTTCTTTTTCATTTTTTATCTTAATTGGGTAAAATAGAATGTGACCAACAATCCTTTCCTTTATTTCTGCAACAAGAGAAAGTAAATGATTAAAATCTGATTTTTTTCTTAGATCGTCAACAAGCCTTCCTTCATTTATCTGACCAAAGGCTAATTCATTTATATTTCTGATTTTTTTGTAATCTTCTTTTTCTTCATTTCTAATTTTAACTTCCATCTTCCTTCATCTCAACTTAGTGTTTTAATTGTTTTTAAATTGTTTTCCTTAAGAATTCTTACCAATCTATCCCCACTTTCTTTAACAACTGAAGTTAACTTACCTGACATCACTTTTGGCTGAATGCCAATGAAAATAATATCTTTTACATATTTCTCAAGATATCCTATCAAAACCGAAATGGGAATTCCATGAGTAGAAATTGTCATGACTCCAATCTTTTCTTTTGGTACAACTCTTATTTCACCTGGCTCAAGTCCCATTTCCACTGCATCAATAATTAAAAGGATTTTTGGGTTTTCACGTTTTACAACTGAAGTATAATTTTCAGGAACAGTTCCAGCGTCTATTACTTTCATACTTTCTAGATTTACAGATCCTAACCTATCTGCAATATATGGTCCAACGGAATCATCCCCGCCTTCTCTATTACCTATACACATTACAAGATATTGCATTGAGAGGTTCAAACAATAAAATATAGATAAAATTTACGTAAAAAGGGATATAAACTTAAAATTCTCAGAGTCAAAAAGCCCTTTATCTGTTATCTTTAATTTTGGTATAACTGGTAGGGCCATAAATGATAATGTCATAAATGGAGCATGCAAGTTTGAACCTAAAGATTTTGCAGACTCCTCAATTTCTTCATACTTTTTTGCTACCCAATCATATTTTTTATTACTAATAATTCCTGCAATTGGTAGAGGAAGAACTGTTTTTTTATCATGTTCAACAGCACATAGTCCACCTTTATTTTCAATTAAAAGATTAACAGCTTTGCAAATCTCTTCATCAGTAATACCTACAACAATAATATTGTGGGAGTCATGAGCAACACTTGAAGCAATAGCACCTTTTTTCAGTCCAAAGTTCTTAATAAAACCTACTGAGGGCTTTGTATTTTTATATCGATTTACAACTGAGATTTTCAATATATCTCTATCAATATCTGACAATATTAAGTCATTTGAAAACAGAGGTTTTTCAATTTCTTTTTTTGTTATAAGCTGCCCATCGATTGCAACGATTGTATTAATTTTTCCATTAGTTTTTTTAACAGAAAAATCACTTGGCTTTTTAAAGGAAATATTAAAGTTATTTTTGATTTCTGGTTTGATACTAGTAATAAGTGTGGTGCCATTCCTTGCTACTTCAGTTCCATTGATGTATGTGTTCAAAACATTTAATTTTCTCAGATCATCAACTACAATGAAATCTGCAGGATCGCCAATTCTTAATAATCCAACATCCAGATTATAATGAGATATGGGATTTACAGATGCTGCTTTCAGCACCTTAAATGGATCTATTCCATTTTCAATTGCTCTTTTTACAATCAGATTAATGTGACCTTTAATTAAATCATTTGGATGTTTATCATCACTACAAAGCATACAACTATCAACATTTTCTTCGATCAATTTTTGAAGATCATTAAAATTACGAGCACCCGTTCCTTCTCTTAATAAAACCTTCATTCCCAAATTTATTTTTTCGCGCCCTTCTTCTAATTTAAAACACTCATGATCTGTAGAAATTCCACATTCTACATATTTTTCAAGATCCTTGCCAGTTAGACCAGGTGCATGGCCGTCAATAGGTTTTGAATATTTTTTTGCAGAATTTATTTTTTCTATTACTTGAGTGTCATTGTTTAAGACACCTGGATAGTTCATCATTTCTGCTAAAAAATTTATATTATCATTTTTAAGAAGTTTTTCAACATCCTTAGGATTTAATTCTGCGCCACTGGTTTCAAAAGGTGAAGCAGGAACACATGAGGGAGCACCAAAATAGAACTTAAAAGGAACTTTTGATGCGTTGTCAACCATATAATACACACCATCAATTCCGAGGATATTTGCAATCTCATGGGGATCTGTTACGACTGCGACTGTCCCATGAATAGCTGCAACTCTTGCAAATTCTGAGGGTGTAAGCATTGAGCTTTCAATGTGGACATGAGCATCAATAAAACCAGGTATAATAAAATTATCAAACTCATTTTCAACTTTTTCTATATCAGTAATTTTACCTTTTTCAATTTTAATTATACCTGCGTATGTTTTTTGTTTTATTACATCAACAATGTTGCCTCTAATTTCAGTATCCATTAATTATCCTCAAACAAAATTTCATATTTGCTAAATTAAAAAACTTTTTATTATTTTTATTCTTCAGCATTTTTGGTAATTAAGTTAGTAGTTGATTATTATGTCTATTAAAATCGGAATAATTGGTGGAAGTGGTTTATACAATGTTGGAATAATAAAAGACACAGAAGAAATTAATGTTGAGACCCCTTTTGGAAAACCGTCTGATAAAATTACTTTAGGAAAGATTGACGGAATCGATGTGGCTTTTCTTCCAAGGCATGGAAAAAACCATCAGTTCCCTCCTCACAAGGTAAATTACAGAGCAAATGTTTTTGCAATGAAGGAATGTGGAGTTGAATACCTAATTTCAACAGCCGCGGTTGGAAGTTTGAAAAAAGAAATCAAACCTTGTGATTTTGTAATAGCAAATCAATTAATCGATAGAACATCAAAAAGAGATACTACATTTTTTGACGAAGGAATTGTTGTACACGCTGGATTTGCAAATCCATTTTGTAAAAATCTTTCAGATTTGACATATGATGTAGTAAAGCAACAAGGAGTAGATGTTCATATTGGAACCTATATTTGTATGGAAGGACCCCAGTTCTCAACAAGGGCAGAATCAAATCTTTATCGAAGCTGGAATGTTGATGTAATCGGAATGACTCTTGCACCAGAAGCAAAACTTGCAAGGGAAGCTGAAATTTGTTTATGTGGAATACTTACTGTTACTGACTACGATTGTTGGTATGAAGGTGAAGAAGATGTAACAGTTGCATCAGTTGTTGAAAACTTAAAAAAGAATGATAAGAACATGGCAAGCATCATAAAAAAATTAGTACCAAAAATCAAATACGAACGAATATGTGAATGTAAAAGAGCTCTTGAATATGCAGTAATTACTCCTCCAGATCAAATTATAAAAAGGGGTAATCAACAAGTAAATAGAATTCTTCTAAAACGATTTATAAAATAATCATTTTCCTTTTTTCTTATTTTTAAATGAAAGAGTAAACAAGAGAAGCCATATTGTTCCTGAGAATATTTCTGCAGTAAATGATATCCAAAACTGCATTGTATAAAATGTAGCTGCTAAAATGTAAAGTCCTATTGTTGTCAAACTCGCTGTAAAAAGATTTAGATTAGTTCTACCTTTCCAAACATCCTTTAGTTGTGGAATTAGGATAAAACCAAAAAGAATACTTACAACTGCAATTACAATATCCTGCCAAGCATAACTATCACCGAAAAGAGAAGTAAGAATATCTCCAATCATCTTTTCCCAGGAACCATATAATATAAATAAAGCTTATGTATCGCATGAATGTAAAATGACAGATAAAATAAAACTTGCTGATGGTGCTGGCGGACAGTTGATGGATAAACTCATCAAACAAAAGATACTAAAATATTTTGGAAAGGAGTCAACATCTGCAGAAATTCCACTTTCTATGCTTGATGATTCAGCAGTAATTGATGATATTGTTTTTACAACTGATTCACATACCGTCCAACCAATAATTTTTCCTGGAGGAGACCTTGGTTCTCTTGCTGTTGCAGGAACAGTTAACGATGTTTCAGTCATGGGTGCAAAACCTATTGCTCTCTCCTCTGGTTTTATTGTTGAGGAAGGGCTCTCAATTGACATTTTTGAAAAGATTGTTAATAGTATGAGCAAGGTTTCAAAGCAGGCAAATGCTCCGATTGTAACAGGTGATACAAAAGTTGTTGAAAAAGGTGCAATTCAAGAATTCATGATTAATACCAGTGGAATCGGAAAAAGAACAAAGCTACTTGATGATAACATAAAGGAGGTTAAGAGATATCGAAGCTTTGATAAAAGATGGCTTCTTGATTCAAACCTAAAAAATGGTGATGTAATCATTCTTTCCGGAAATATTGGTGAACATGGAATCGCTCTTATGTCATTTAGGGAAGGCTATGGTTTTGAAACAAGGATAAAATCTGACATCGCTCCAATTAATGGACTGATGGATAAGGTATTAAATGTTAGAGGAATAGTATCTTCCAAGGATCCAACACGTGGGGGACTTTCAAACACGGTCAATGAGTTCAGTGAAAAATCAAATGTTGGAATAATACTAGGAGAAGACAGTATCCCCATACCAACAGGTGTTAGATCTGCTTGTGATATGCTTGGAATAGATCCTTTAGAAATTGGAAATGAAGGAAAGGTAGTTCTTGGAGTTGTTAAAGAAAAGGCTGAAGAAGTTCTAAAGGAAATTAAAAAACATCCGTTAGGAAAAAATGCAGCAATAATAGGCAGAGCAACAGATGAAATTAAGGGAGTGGTTCTAGAGACAACCGTTGGTGGAAAACGAAATCTCCACAAACCAATTGGAGATCCTGTACCTAGAATTTGTTAATATTTATTATTTCCACAAATTTTTAAATAGTATATAAGATTACCAGAAACAGAACATATAAGGTTCACGGAGGCATTATTTTATGGCAAAAGGTCTAACTAAGTCTTTTAAAAGAGCGTTATGGGTGTATCATTGCAACTCTGGATCATGCAATGGTTGTGATATAGAAATTATTGCAGCATTATGTCCAAGATATGATGTTGAGCGATTTGGAATAAGGCTAGTTGGTACACCTCGTCATGCAGATGTTTTACTTGTTACTGGACCTGTTACAAGGCAAATGGAGGACAAGGTCAAACGTATATATGAACAGATGCCAGATCCTAAAGCAGTCATTTGTGTTGGCAACTGTGGAAACACTGGTGATGTCTTTTATGAGTCTTATAATCTTGTCGGTCCGATTAATCAAATTCTCCCAGTTGATGTTCATGTTATAGGATGTCCACCTAGACCTGAAGCAATAATAAATGCTGTTGCAAAGGCTTGGGTAAAACTTGAAACCCTGGAGGCAAAAAAATGATGAAGAAGAAAGTAACTCCTGAGGAAGTTGTCAAATATTTCAAGGATGAATTCAAGACAAAAATTAAAGGAGCTAAAATTGTAAAAAGAAAATTCGGCTCAAAGAAAAAAGAGAGCTATTATGTTTGGATGAAAGTAGATAGAACTGTATTTAAGGATTCAATTGAACATCTAATTAAATTACAATATCCCCATCTTGCAGTAGCTTCTGGTAATGATATTGGTAAAATAATTGAAATTATCTACCATTTCACTTTGAACTATGACCAACCTCTTGAAGAAATAATTCTAAATATTTCAGTAGAACTTCCAAAAACCGATCCAACTATTGATACAATAAGTGATATTATTCCTGGTGCACTAATTACAGAAAGAGAAAAAATGGAGATGCTTGGAATAACAGTAAAAGGAATTCCTGATAGCAGTAGAGTATTTTTACCAGATGATTTTCCTGAAGGAGTTTATCCATGGCGTAGAGATAAGACTGGCCCTGAAAAATATTATAAGAACTTGCATGAGGTGAAAAAATGAGTGAAGAAGCTATTACTAAAACATCTTATCATATTCCAGTTGGACCTATTCATCCTGCACTCAAAGAACCTGTATATTTTGAGTTTGAGTTAAGTGGAGAAAAAATTATTGATGTGAATGTAAAACTAGGTCACGTTCATAGAGGTGTTGAATGGGCCTCTAGAAAAAGAAATCCGATACAGGTTTTATATCTTGCAGAAAGAATTTGCGGAATTTGCTCTTATTGTCATCCTGCAGCATTTACTCTTGCAGTTGAAAACGCATGTGATATTGAAGTACCAGAGCGTGCAGACTATCTAAGAGTTGTTCAAGCAGAGCTTGAAAGAATTTGTTCTCATATTTTATGGGCAGGTGTTGCAGCGCACGAGATTGGTTTTGATACAGTTCTTTATTTTACCTGGCAAATCCGCGAAAAAGCACTTGATCTTACTGAATTTTTAACAGGTAATCGTGTAACAAAGGGAATTATGACAATAGGCGGTATCCGAAGAGATATTACACCTGACATGCTTCCAAGGATCAAAAGAGATATGCAATTCTTCAAAGACAATTTTGAAAAATTACGCCATATCTTTCTTGATGATAAAACTGTTAAGATGCGAAGTCAGAATGCTGGAATATTGACAAAGGATGATGCAATTAAACTATGTGCAGTAGGACCTACTACAAGAGCATCTGGTGTTAAAAAAGATGTTCGTACTGGTGAATCCTATTTTGCTTATGGTGATTTGGATGTAAAATGCATTACACCAAAGGATCTCACTGGAACAGTAAATGGAGATGTTTATGATAGGATTATCCAACGTTTACTTGAGGTCAAGCAATCAATTGAACTAATTGAGCAGTGTATTGATGAGATGCCAGCAGGCGATATTGTCTCTGAACCAAAGATTCCAAAACTCATGAATCAAATAAAAAAGATTGAGGGTGAAGGAGTTGGAAGACACGAGGCTCCTCGCGGTGAAGTAATCCATTATGTAAAGTTTGATGGAAAAAGTGAAAATCCATATACCTGGAAGGTCCGTGCACCAACCTACAATAATATTCTACCTTGGATTCCAATGTTAAAAGGTGAGCAAATAGCTGATATTCCTATTGTTGCTGCATCAACAGATCCTTGTATGTCTTGTACTAATAGAGTTGCAATAGTAAAAGATAGTAAAAGATATGAATTAACAAAAGAACAACTGCATAAATTAAGTGTTGAAAAAACAAGGAGGCTTATGAAATGAGGTTTTCAATGCTACCTTCGGTCTTTGTACAGATGTTTAAAAAGCCCTGGACAAATAAGTTTCCTGCAAAATATGCACCTTCAAATACCACTCAATTTTTAAAGGATGTTGGAGAAGGAAAAGCAGAAATTATTCCACCAATTCCACCAGAAAAAGGCTTCCGTGGAAAAATTAAATACGATAAAGAAAAGTGCATTGGATGTCAACTATGTATTAAGTATTGCCCTTGTGAAGCAATTGAATTTAAACCAAAGGATAAGAAGATTAAGATATATCTTTCAAGATGTTGTTTCTGCAGTCAATGCAATGATGTTTGTCCAACAAATTGTTTGACAATGGGTGAAGAGTTTTTGCTTGCTGATGCAGATCCGTATTCAAAGGACCTTATTGTCGAATAGGTAAGATTTGATGAAACTTATCTTTAGAGGTGTAGTACAAGGAGTAGGTTTTAGACCGACGATTTATCGCATTGCAAAAGAATTAAATCTGAAAGGTTACGTTTTAAACAAAGGTTCAGAAGTAGAAGTTGTAATAGATAATAAAAAAGATGAGTTCATAAAAAAAGTAAAGGAAAATTTACCTTCTATTGCAAAGATTACAGAAATTATTGAAAAAAAAGATGAAAGGAAATTTACTGATTTTAAGATTTTACATAGCAAAAAAGGTGAAAGACAGTCACTTATTCCAATCGATGTTGGAATTTGTGATGATTGTCTAAAAGAGCTTTTTAATAAAAAAGATAGACGTTATGATTTCCCCTTTACAAACTGTACAGTTTGTGGTGCACGATATAGCGTTGTAAAAGACGTTCCTTACGACCGTGAAAGAACAAGTATGGATGAATTTTTTTTATGTAAGGATTGTCAACAAGAATACAAAAATCCATTGGATCGACGTTACCATGCTCAGACAATTTCTTGTCCAAAATGCGGTCCAAAATATAGACTATATGACAATAAAAGAAAAGATCTTGGAGAAGAAAATGCAATAAAACGTTTTGCTGGTCAGATTGACTCAGGTAAAATTGGTGTTATAAAATCGTGGGGTGGTATGCATTTATGCTGTAATCTCAGTCAAATTAACCGTTTTAGAAAATGGTATGGCCGTCCACAAAAAGCGTTTGCATTGATGATTAGAGATATTAAAACTGCACACAAATATGCAGATATTTCTGAAGATGAGAAAAGAATTTTACTTTCAAAAAGCAGACCAATTGTACTTGTTAAAAAGATCTGCTGTGAGGAAGTATCTCCTGGTCTAGATTCTATAGGATTGTTTTTACCATATACAGGTCTTCATCATCTTTTATTTTCTCATTTAAAGTCAGATGCACTTGTAATGACATCATCAAATATACCAGGTGAAGCAATGATTACAACAGATGAGGAAGCATTTTCTATTGATGCAGATATCTATCTTTTACACAATAGAAGAATTCCAAATAGAGTAGATGATTCTGTTGTAAGAATATGGAAGGGAAATACCTTTTTTATTAGGCGGTCGAGAGGTTATGTTCCTGAACCAATTTCAGTATCATATAATAAAAATATTTTAAGTGTTGGCGCTGGTGAAAACATCACTGGCTCAGTTTCTCATAATAAGAACATTTATGCAACTCAATATATTGGTAATTCAAAATATTACTCAACTCTTGGATTTTTAGAAGAGAGTTTGAATCATATTTTAAAACTTATAATGAAAAAACCAAAAATAGATGCCGTTGTTCAGGACCTTCATCCAGGATATGACTCAAGAATTGTTGCAAAGAATTTTTCAGAAAAATTTTCTGTTCCATTGTTTGAAGTTCAGCATCATTGGGCCCATGCTGTCTCACTATTGGTTGATAGAAACATAAAAGAAAGTGTGGTTTTAACACTTGATGGTCTTGGATATGGAAGTGATGGCACTTATTGGGGTGGAGAAATACTTGTTTCAAATTTTCAAGAGTTCGATCGTGTGGGTCATCTTGAATATATACCTCTTTTAGGTGGTGATCAAGCAACACGCGACCCCAGAAGACTTGTTTTTGCAATATTTAAGAAATTTGGTATTGAAAAATACTTTTCCGGAAATGAGGCAGCAGTTCTAAGTAAACTTGTTGATAAATCACCAAAATCCTGTAGTCTTGGTCGAGTGCTTGACTCTCTTTCTTGCTATCTAGATATATGCACAAAAAGAACATATGATGGTGAACCTGCAATGAAACTTGAGAAGTATCTCAGTATTGGTGATTCAAAATATTCTTTTGATAATGAAATAAAAAATGGTGTTGTAAGTACATTAGATTTATTCAGACAACTTGATGAAATGATAGATAGACCGCTAAGTGAAAAGAAAAAGGCAGATTATGTTTATTCATTTGTAAAAACCATAGTTGATGATTTGACAAATATTGCAATTGAACATTCAAGCAATTTAGGAATAAAAAACATTGGACTTACTGGTGGTGTGTCATATAATATCCCAATAGTTGAAATGATTTATAAACAAGTGAAAAAGGCGGGACTAAAATTTGTTGTTCACAATCAAGTACCAAATGGAGATGGTGGAATTTCTATTGGTCAAAATGCAATTGTTGGTTACAAACTAAGTCATTAAAACATTAAGTAACTTTTAAGAATAAAGTAATTATCGCCTAATTAATATGGGTAAACACAGGGATTTGTTGCAGATTCTGATAATTGTAATTATTGGAATGTTCATTCCATTCTTAGGTTCGATTGTAATAACCTTTAATTTAGATATAATAGATACAAATAACATTTTGAAGATTGTTTCTACCTTTCTTTGGTTTTTGATAATTTTTGCAATTGAACTTGCAATTGTTTATGTTTATTACACAATAACAAACAAACTGGTAAATAAAAAAATGGATAAATACAAACCAAAATAAAACTACGTTTTTTTCTTCATTAATCTTTCTTGAATTTTACTACTTGTAAGTTCTCTTATTGCATCACTAGCTATCCATTTTGCCGATTTTGAATCAATATTTTTTATTCCCTTAGCAACCTTTATGGCTTTTTTATTTAAAGATAAATTTCTCTTTCCAATATTTCTCAATGCCCAATTTACTGCCTTTTTAACATAGTTTCGCTCGTCAGTTGAAGCTTTTTTTATTACTAAAAAAAGCTCTTCGAATTTTTCATCAGATGATTTTTTATCATGAACTGAAAGACCTGCAATAATTGAAAAAGAACCACGTTTTACAAACTCCTCATCACGCTTTGCCCATTCATACGCCTTCTTCCATGCAAATGGTGTTCTATCAAAAAGACTTGTGCAAGCCTGATCACATACATCCCAAGAATCAAAATCTTTAGCCCACAATTCCATTTGAGCTTCAGTAACTTTATTAGGATCCTCTACAAAAACAGCAAGTAGCCTTGCATCATGAATTTGCGAATTCCATAATTTTTGCGATAGCTCATGATTCTTACCAATTTCTTTGGCTAGTGGTCTTAATTTATAAATTGAGATACCAAGGTTGTTTTTTGGATTGATTCCAAATCTAGCCATCCCCTCAACATTTTTTGGATTACCCATTGATTTTAACTTACCTATAACTTCGTTATATTCCATAATTATAACCAGTTATTTCTCAGAATATCTGTATTCGATATTGCAGCTACCTTCGATACTTACCATACAAGGACCAACTGGTGTTTCAGGAGTGCATGCTTGACCAAATAATGGGCATTCCTTTGGTGTTGCAAGTCCACGCAGTAGCTCTCCGCACCTGCAACCTTTATGCTCAAAAAACTCTTTTTCTTGTAATTCTTCTAAATCATCTTCAAATTTTTTTCTGGCATCATATTTTTCATATTTATCATTTAGCAGAAGTCCAGAATTTGGGATAGTTGGAAAACCTCTCCATTCTAGATCAGCTGAATAAAAAACCTCTTTAATTGCCTTCTGAGCTTTTACATTTCCTTCTTCATGAACAACTCTTTTGTATTCATTTTGAACGAATGCTTTACCTTTTTCTATCTGTTGAACAAGCATCCATGCGCCCATTAGGATATCAATCGGCTCAAATCCAGCAATTACTTGAGGCACATTATAATCCTTTGAAAGAAACTCATAAGGTTTACTTCCAATAATAGTAGATACGTGACCTGGTTCGATAAGGCCATTAAGTTTTATTTCACCCATTTCAATTATTGCTTTCAATGCCTCAGGGATTGTTCTGTGACATGAAAGAATTGAAAAATTATCAGGTGGATTGTTGTTAAGTATCACACTTGCAGTTGTTGGTGCTGTCGTTTCAAAACCCACAGCCATAAAGACAACTTCTTTTTCAGGATTTGACTTAGCAATCTCAACAGCATCCTCAATTCCATATACAGTTCTTATGTCACAACCTTCTGACCTGATGCTCCTTAACGACTCTGTTTCACCTGGAACATTTATCATATCTCCAAAACTAGTAACAGTCTTACCTTTTCTTCCAAGAAGTAGCATTTCTTCGATTTCTTTAGGAGTCGTTACACAAACAGGACAACCAGGACCTTGACCTATTTCAATTCCACAGTCTTTTAGTAAAATGTCAAGGCCATTTTTTACAAGTGTATCTTGATGAGTTCCACAAACATGCATAAATTTTAGATTAACGTCTAGTTTTTTTATTTTTGATACAATTTCATCAGCAAGTTTTTTATCTTTCAAAGAAAACACTAAACATCCTCCCCTGCAGAAAGCATTTCTCTAAAAAGTGCAAGTGTTTCTTGAGCATCCTTTTCATTTAAAACTTCTATTGCAAATCCTGCATGAACTAAAACATAATCTCCAATTTTAACATTAACAAGAGTAATATTAGCTTTTCTTTTTGTACCCTCTCCATAATCAACTATTGCATGTTCTTTGTCTTTATCAATTTCAACAATTTTACCAGGAATAGCTAGACACACAAGTCTGCCTTTATTCTCTACTATATTATAAATTTTCTCCCAATATCTTTATACATCTCTTTAATATTTAAAATTTTATTATTTCGACAATTCACGATATATAGATAAGTTAATTTATATACTTAATAATGATTTATTTTATAGGAAGGAATGGAAGAAAAAACATGTATTTACTAAATACAATTAATAACTTAATTCAAAATTTTGGAATTATCAAAAACTGTGATAATCATATTTCTCAATGTAAATGCAAATGTTGTAAATTTGATAATAATTATATTATCCTTTACCCTGGAGAATTTGAGAACACAAAACTAAAAAAGGATCATATTAAAATCATTGATGAAAATTATTTTAATGGAAAAAAGGCGATCTGTGTTAGACCTTGTAAGATAGATGAGTTTAAACCATTAGATTGTAAAAGTTATCCATATTTTCCCAAAATTAATGGAATAGGAGAACTAAAAATTATTAAAGGAACGAAATGTCCATTAACAGAAGAAGAATTAGTAATTCACAAAAAAAGATTCTTAGAAATTTGGGATTTCTTATTAAAAAATGAAGAAATTTATGAATGGGTAAATGCTGTTGATTTAATTGGTTATAAAGAAATTAAAACTTAGATATATAAATGATAATAAAGAATTTGAAATAAATAAATTTGAATGGGGTAATATACATAATTGAGAAATTTGCACCATATATAAAATCAAAACTTGAAGTTAAATCAGGAAAACCTAAAAGTTATTTTAAATCGAGTTTGAGTAAGTTTTCTCGTGGTTTCTTGGATAAATATAAACTATTTAAACTTAGAAAAAATATTAAATATGCTTTTAATAAATCTCCATTTTATCATAAGCTTTTCAAGGAAAATAATCTTAGGCCAGGTGATATTAATTCTTTTACAGATATGACAAAAATTCCTTATACTAAATCTGAGAATTTACAAGAAAATCCTCAATCCTTTTTTGCAGTACCTGAGGAATATTTTGTTTCAGTTCTTACTACAGCAGGTTCAACTGGAAAACCTAAAAAAGCATATTTCACAAAAGAAGATTTTGATAAAATAATAATGTCAATTGCTAATGGTGGTAGATTTCTATATGGTATAAATCAAAAGGATGTCATTCGATTTACTTTTGAAGTTGGTTATGGAACTGAGCTCTGGGGTACTAGAACCTATTTTGATAGAGCATATGGAGATATCATTGGAGCTATGATGATTTCAACAGGTCGACTATCTATCGAACATGAATTAGATATTATTAAAGAGTATAATCCCAATATTTTTGGTGATGTTACGTCAAGAGTAAATTTTCTAACAAGTGAAATGAGCAAACTTTGTGATTTAAAATCTCTTGGTATTCAAACAATTTTTGTTGGAGCAGAACCTACTCCCAATACATTAAGACAGAAAATTGAAAAGGCTTGGAATTCTGACGTTTTTATCGGATATGGTATAAATGAAGTTGGTACATTAATGGCAGGTGAATGTTATAATAAAACTGGTATGCATTTTTCAGAAACTAGTTATTATTTAGAGGTGGTAGATCCAAAAACAGGTCTACAACTTGAAGATGGAGAGGTAGGTGAATTAATTTATACAACCTATGACAGAATGGGAATGCCTTTGATTAGATATAATTCACATGATCTAGGTAGGATTATACCCGGTGATTGTAGCTGTGGTCTTCCCCTAAAAAGAATTGAAATAAAAGGAAGAACTGACGATATGGTAGTAATAGGTGCAGGCGATAATATTTTTACAAGAATATTTGATAATATTCTTTTTAGTATACCTGAAATAATTGATTATCAGATAATATTTGATAGAAAAAATGGGAAGGATCAGATTTCTGTTATTGCAGAAAGCCAGAAAATAAATGATTCAATTCAAAATGAGATTATTAATAAAATAATTAGAATTTCAAAGATAGAAAATGGAATAAATGTCTCTAAAACAATATCAAAACCTATTGTGAAATTGGTAAAACCAAACAGTTTTGAAAGGAATTCTATTAAGATAAAAAGAGCGATCGATAATAGAGACTTATATAATTAAAAATGTGATTCTATGAAAATATTATTAATCTGTCCAGAATCTCGGAAAAAAGGATTGAACAATGAATCAAGATTTACTTCAATGCCTGTTTATAAGCTACTATTAAATTCTTTTTTTAAACCAAATTTGACGGTTCTTACATTGGCAGCATTAACTCCCAAAGAACATATTGTAAATATTATTGATGATACAGTAGAGACTATAATATTTGATAAAAAATATGATTTAGTCGGTATAACAATAATGACACCAACTGCAAATAGAGGGTATGAACTTGCAGATGAATTTCGACGAAGAGGAACAACTGTTGTCTTAGGTGGTTGGCATGCTTCTGTATTACCTGAAGAAGCAAAACAACATGCTGACAGTGTTGTTGTTGGAGAAGCTGAAGAGCTTTGGCCAAAATTATTAAATGATTTTTCAAATAGAAAATTAAAACCATTTTATAAACAAACTGAAAAAGTAGATCTTGGTAATGTGCCTCTGATTACTGATATTAGAAAATCAATTAAGTATGGATCCTTTCCTGATGGTGTTGAGGCAACAAGAGGTTGCTCTGTTGGATGTAAATTTTGTTGTACAACAAATAAACCTCTGTATAAAGAATATAGAAAAAAACCGATTAAAAATATACTCAAAGAAATCGATTATATCCCTAGTAAGTTCTTTGTATTTATAGATAGCTCATTAATGTTTAATCCAAATTTCTCAAAAGAATTGTTTAAAAAAATGAAGAATTATAATAAGAAATTTTACATGCTTGGGAACATACATGATTTTGAAAATGATGATGAGCTTTTAAAATTAGCTGCAGATGCCGGTTTAATGCAGATTAATATCGGACTGGAATCTCCAGATCAAATTGCTATTGACAGTATATCTAAGAAAACAAACAAAGTAAAATCATATGCATCAATAATTAAAAAAATTCATGATTATGGAATTGGAGTTTTAGGATATTTTATGTTTGGTTTTGATACAGATACACTTGAGACTTTTGATAAAACTTTAGATTTTTCTAATTATATTGAACTAGATATTACTAATTTTATGATTCTAACACCATATCCTGGAACACCTGTTTATACACAGCTTGAATCTGAAAATAGAATTATTACTAAGGATTGGTCCAAATATGATTTAGATAATGTAGTTTTTAAACCAAAAAACATGTCTCCAGAAGAATTATTATCTGGTACTAAAAGGATAGCTAAAGAATATTATTCGTCAATAAATGTATTAAAAAGAATTATAAGAAGTACAAAAGTAGGTTATTACCCATTTCTATCGACTACAACTCTTAGTTTAATTACATCTAGATGGGCTAGGAATTTTTAATGAATTACTTGAAAGAATAAATCTAAATAAAATACCCTAAACAGATAAATCTTTATAGAACTTCATATTTAGGCTCAATAATCAACTCGATGGTTGGAAGGGATATGAGCGAATTAGAAAAAATAAAGTCTGTTTGCCCAGCCTGTTTTCAGGAAGGAATAATCCAAAAATTAGATGCAGCTGTAATTGAGGATGATGGAAAGGTATATATCACAAAAAAATGCGATAAGCATGGATCATTCAAAGACATCTATTTTAGCGATGCTGACCTCTATAAAAGATGGATGAAATATGAAGTAACGGGTAGCTCAGCACCTGACGTTAAAACAAAGATTTTTGATGAACCAGCACTTTATGATGAACATAAGTCCCAAAGCGTTCTAACCAATCTTTTGGTTACAAACAGATGTGATTTAAGATGCAGCTATTGTTTTATGAACGCGGGAGCATCTGGTAGGGTTTATGAACCGACTTTGGATCAATTAAGAGAGCTCATGATTCAAGCAAGAAATGAAAGACCTATGGGCTCAAAGGCAATTCAAATAACAGGAGGAGAGCCAACAATTAGAGATGATCTTCTTGATATTGTTAAAATGGCTAAAGAGGTCGGTTTTTCTCATGTTCAGGTAAACACAAATGGTGTGAAACTTGCAGACAGTGTTGATTATTGTAGACAACTAAAAGATGCAAAGGTTAACACAGTCTACATGAGCTTTGATGGTGTTACAAAGAAAACGAATCCTTGGATAGAAAAAAACAAAAAAGCAATTGAAAATTTAAGAAAGGTAAATCTAAAAATCGTACTAGTTCCAGTTTTAATAGGTGATAAAAACCTTAATGAAGCAGGAAAAATTGTAAAATTTGCCTTGGAAAACGTTGATATAATCAGAGGTGTGAATTTCCAACCTGTATCATTTTGCGGTAGAATTACTAAAATTAAAGACGAAAAACGGGAAAAACAACGTGTTGACTATGTTAAAATGATGGACGCAATAGAAAAGGAGTTTAAAGGAAAAATTTCAAAGGATGATTTCTACCCAGTTCCATTTGTTTATCCAATTTCAAAATTAATTGAACTATTAAAAGGTGAAACTCAGGTAGAGTTTACCGCTCATCCTGGCTGTGGTGGTGCAACATATGTGTTTTTAGATGATGGAAAACCGTTACCAGTAACTCGTTTTATTGATGTGGAGGGCTTACTTTCATTTGTAGATAAGGAAAGTAAGATAAGAGGCCCACTCAAAAAATTCAGAGTTGCAACAGCTTTTCTTACAAATGTTGACAAGTTTGTTGATTATGATAAGGCGCCAAAGGGATTTAATCTAAAAAAACTCTTGAAAGATGCAGCAATTGGCGGAAGTTATGATTCACTTAGAGGATTTCATTATAAAAGTCTCTTTTTAGGTTCTATGTGGTTTCAGGATGCATTCAACCTGAATGTAGATCGTCTTGAGCGATGTGTTATTCACTATACAACTCTTGAAGGAATTGTCCCATTCTGTGCATATAATGGACTTGGAATTGGTGATAAGATAAGAGAAAAACATTCAATTCCGATAAAAGAATGGGAGAAAAAGACCAATAGAAAAATGAAGGATGACCTTAGAAAGGATGTTCCATTAACTTAAATTTTATTTTTTAGTGACCATGACTGAATAATAATTTTATAAGCCACATTATAAGTATTCCACAAATAAAGACAAGCATTGTAGCCATTGATTTCTTTATATTTGTCTCCTTTTTAATTTCAGGAACAAGGTCTGTTGCAGCAATGTAAATGAAACCTCCTGCTGCAAATGGAATTAAAAAAATAACTGCATTTTCAATATTTTGTGAGACAATGTATCCAGTAATTCCACCTAAAACGATAGTTAATGCGACAATGAAATTTAGAACTAGAGCCTTCTTTTTGTCAAATCCTCCATAAACCAGGACTCCAAAATCACCTATTTCTTGAGGAATTTCATGAGCAGCAATTGCTACAGTTGTAGTAAGACCAAGAGGAATTGATACAATAAAGCTTGCTGCAATAATAAGACCGTCTATAAAATTATGAATCGAGTCACCTATTAGATTCATATAATGAAATGTATGCACATCACATTTTCCTTTATGACAATGCCTCCAGTGAAGCACCTTTTCAATTATAAAAAATAAGATAAATCCGGTAAGAATAAAAATAAACGGACTCGATTCACCACCTTTTTCAATAGATTCTGGAATTAGATGAAGGAATGCTCCACCCATAAGAGCTCCTGCAGAAAGACTAACAAGGACAAGTAATATTTTTTCAAGAACCTTATCTTTCAATGATAAGGTTAGTATACCAATAAAAGCTATAAGAGCAATAAGAAATGTGGTTAGTACAATATAACCAAGTGTAATCATAAATTCTCCCTCACCTTACATAATATTATTATTTCAATTATTTTTTTTCTTTACTTATATGGAATCAAACATAGGAACTTAAGTGTTTCATCACTTGTATTTACAAACTGATGCCATTCCATAGGCGGAACAAAGAATACATCACCCTGATTAAATGGTTTTTCATTTTGTTTATTCTTGGTAATTCCCCTCCCTTCAAGTACGAATACCTCATGCTCCCAATCATGTTGATGTAGTGGTGTGTATCCTCCTGGTTTTATTTCAAACAATCGCATTGCAAAATTTTCTGCTCCATCTTTTTTTGAAATAAGCCATCTTAATTTTACATCCTTTATTCCATCTTCAGTTGGATCCTCTAATTCAACCTCTGAATAATGTACATGTTTCATGAAATCACCAATCTTTTGCAGTTGGATATCTACAACTCCCATAAAAGATTAATCTTATGTTCTAATTAGTCATACCTCATATTATGAGACTCATTTCATGGAATGTAAATGGTATTAGAGCAGCTGATAGAAAAGGACTTTTTGATTGGTTCAAAAAGGAGTCTCCGGATGTTCTATGCTTGCAGGAAATCAAGGCTCAACCAGAACAAGTTCCACCTCATTTAAGAAATATACCAGGTTATAATGTTTATTGGAATCCTGCAGAAAGAAAAGGTTATAGTGGTGTTGTTACTTTTTCTAGAGAAAAATCTGTTGATACAAAAAAAGGATTTGGAATAGATAGATTTGATAGTGAAGGTAGAACACTTATTTGCGAGTTTCCTTCTTTTGTATTATTTAATATCTACTTTCCGAATGGTAAAAAAAACAAGGAAAGACTTGATTATAAATTGGATTTCTATGATACCTTTCTAGCATATGCAGATAATTTAAAAGCCGAAGGAAATAACATTGTTGTTTGCGGTGACGTTAACACCGCTCATAAAGAAATCGATCTTGCAAGACCTAAAGAAAATGAAAAGGTATCAGGATTCTTGCCAGTTGAGCGTTCATGGATAGATACTTTTATTGATCATGGTTATATTGACACATTCAGATATTTCAATAAAGATCCTGATCAATACACATGGTGGGATATGAAAACTCGTGCCAGAGATAGAAATGTTGGCTGGAGAATTGATTATTTTTTTGTAAATAAGGAATTTTTACCAAAAATTAAAAATGCGTTTATTATGAATGACGTAGTGGGCTCAGATCATTGCCCAATAGGAATTGATATTGAAGTTTAATATGAGGAGAGCATATGAAAGAATCATTAGATTTTATCTATAAGGAACAAAGAGAACTTTCAACCTTTGGTGGTATTGCAGCACTTCTTGGCTGGGACCAAATGACCTATATGCCTCAGTTGGGTGCAATAGATAGAGCTGAACATAGTTCTCTAATTTCAAAACTTTCTCATGAAAAGGTAGTATCAGATAAGCTTTGGAATCATATTCAAAATTTATCAAAATCTGAAAATTTTGAAAAATTAAATTCAAAAGATAAAGCAGTTGTAAATAGACTTAAAAAGGATGTAGAAAAGTCAAGGATGATACCTTCAAGCTTTGTTGAAAGAATGGTAAAGGCTACAACTCTTGCATATCCCGCATGGCAGGAGGCAAGAGAAAAAAGTGATTTTAAAATATTTTTACCACATCTTGAAGGAATTGTCGAACTTGAGATGGAGTACTGTGGATTTATTAATCTTCCAGGTCCAAGATACAATAGTCTTCTTGATGATTATGAGGAAGGAATGACTGTTGATAAATTAAAAAGAGAATTTTCTTATCTTAAAACTCAGATAATTGAACTACTTGAAAAGATTAAATCAAGCAGTCTTTTTCAAAACCAAAATGAAATTGATTTGAAATTTCCAATCGAGAATCAAAGATTGCTTTGTAATATTGTCACAGAGACCTTACTTTTACCAAAAGAGAGGTCCAGGCTTGATGTTTCCACTCATCCTTTCACAACATCCATGGGGTATAATGATGTTAGAATAACTACAAACTTTGAAAGGAAAAATCCACTATTTTCATTTTTTTCAACAGTTCATGAGGCAGGTCATGCATTGTATGAACTTGGAATGCCTGTAGATGAGTTCAAATATACTGTAATTTCAGATTCCCCATCTTTAGGTTTGCATGAATCCCAATCCCGATTTTGGGAAAACATGATATGTAGAAGCAAACATTTTTGGAATTATTTTTATCCTATCTTTAAGGAAAAATCACTAAATCAACTGAATGGATTAGACTTTGATACTTGGTATAGATATGTAAATTTTGTAAAACCCTCTTTTATTAGAGTAGAGGCAGATGAACTAACATATTGTTTGCATGTAATCCTTCGTTTTGAACTTGAAAATTCATTGATGGATGAAAAGGTGGAGGTATCTGAACTACCCGAAATTTGGAATGATAAAATGGATGAACTATTGGGAATTACTCCAAAAAATGACAAGGAAGGTGTACTTCAGGATATGCATTGGAGTGGTGGTAATTTCGGTTATTTTCCAACCTATGCGATTGGTTCAATTTATTCGTCTCAACTCTTTAAAAGTTTAACAGATGAAAACCAAAATGTTTTTTCTGATATTGAAAATGGAGATTTCATATACATCATAGGTTGGCTTAGAAAAAATGTGCATACATATGGACGAAAAATTACTGCTGATGAAATAATAAAAAATGCATGTGGTGAAGGACTTAATGCAAAGGTTTTTGTCAATTATTTAAAAGATAAATATTACAAACTGTATGACATATAGTGGAGTTGGTGTTGTGTCTAGATTAATATTGGTAAGGCATGGGCAGTCTCAATGGAATTTGGAAAATCGGTTTACAGGTTGGGTTGATGTCCCATTATCAAAGAAAGGAATTGATGAGGCAAATTCTGCAGGTGAGAAGTTAAAGGATGTAAAATTCGACTCAATTTATGTTTCTCATATGATTAGAGCTATTCAGACCCTTCATTATATACTTATTAATTCAAATGATCCGCGTACTCCTATTATTTTTCATGAAGACAAAAGAATTCACGATTGGGAGCATCATACGGGAGACTCAAATACTGAAATCCCAATATTTATGTCTGTAAATTTGGCAGAGAGATATTATGGAAACCTTCAGGGACTCAATAAACAAAAAACAAGGGAGAAATATGGTGACGATCAGGTTCATCTTTGGAGACGTAGTTATGATGTAAATCCCCCTAAGGGGGAAAGTTTGAAAAACACATGTGAACGTGCAATTCCTTATTATAAAGATTATATTCTTAAGGATTTAAAAGAAGGAAAAACTGTCCTTGTTTCAGCTCATGGAAATAGCCTGCGAGCAATTACTATGCATGTTGAAAAGATATCAGAAAAGGATATTCCAAATGTTGAAATTCCTACAGGTGTTCCGATAGTATATGATTTTGATGAAGATATGAATCTAAAAAATAAACAATTACTAAAACCTTAAAGATAAATACCACTTTTTATATTGCAGTGCTGATTAAAAGGTATTTTATGGTAGAAAAGAAGGTTAAATGTCCACAATGTGGAAATATTATTACAAGTTCTGGTATTCCTGGAGAAGTCGTACCGGTTACCTGTCCTGAATGTGGAAAGAAGGGGAAGGTAACATTTGAAAAGACTGGTAGCTCTGAAAATGTTGCAATTGAAGCAATTAATCTTAAAAAGGTATATGGGGACCTTGCTGCTGTAGATTCAATTTCATTTAATGTTAAGAAAGGGGAAGTTTTTGCATTTTTAGGTCCGAATGGCGCGGGAAAAACAACTACAGTAGAAATGATTGAATCCATTAGAACTCCTACGGAAGGTACCATAAAAATACTTGGAAATGATATCAGTAAATATTTTGACAAGGTAAAAGATAAGATAGGAATTCTTCCTCAAGAATTCTTATCATTTGAAAGATTTACAGTTCGTGAGACACTTGTATATTATGCTAGCCTTTACAAAAATAAGGCTGATATCGATGAAATTATTGATATGATGGATCTAAAGGATCAGGAAAACAAACTTTATATGAACCTTTCTGGAGGTTTGAAACAACGTGTTGGTGTAGCTATTTCACTTGTCAATGATCCAGATATAGTCTTTCTTGATGAACCCTCCACTGGTCTTGATCCAAAAGCCAGAAGAGAAGTCTGGGAGGTTATAGCAAATCTAAGAAACAAAGGAAAAACAATTTTTCTTACAACTCATTATATGGAAGAAGCAGAGTATCTTGCTGATAGAATTGTAATAATTCATAAAGGTAAGATAATTGCGGAGGGTGCCCTCGAAGAATTGATAAGTAATTATGGTGAAGAAAATATTTTAAGAATAAAGAACTGTAAATCAAAAGATATTATTAGCATACTTAAGGATAACGATTTTGAGACCTTAAGTGAAGGAAATGGTGATATTGCTATTAAAATTAAATATAAAGAGCAAATTCTTGAGGTTCTTTCACTTTTGAAACATGAATGTGTTGATTACAGCACAATTGATATTCGAAGGTCTAATCTTGAGGAGATATTTTTAAAGCTTACTGGTGCAAAACTAAGGGAGGCTAGCTGATGAATCTAAAGTTTATCAAAACAGACCTTTATCTAAGTATCAGATCTTGGCTTCGCTCGAAGGGAACGGTTTTTTGGACAATTCTTTTTCCGATACTGCTCATCCTTATTTTTGGAGCGATTTTTTCTGGTCAGGATGACATTGAATATAACCTTGCGGTCCAAAACTTTGATGAGACAGATTTATCAAGTCAGTTCATAAGTATAATGGAGGAATCAACCTTTTTCAACATTACAACGGTAAATAAAAATTTTGAAATGGCAGATTACATGCAGGAAAATGATTTCAAGATTGGATTACAAATCCCAGATGATTTTGGTGAGACTATTCAGAGATATTTTGTTGATAATAATGTATCAGTAAACATAACATATTTTACAGATCCGACTGAACAGACCACAGGTCCTATTGTTCAGAGCATTATCTCTGGGATGTTGAATGAATATAACAATATTATCACAAACAGCCATAATGTCGTGGGAATGGATCATGAGTCAATACTTGGTGAAGAGTTTGATTTTATTGATTTCTTTGTTCCAGGTATGATTGGTTTTACTATTATGACATCGATGGTTTATGGAAGCATTGAAAGGAATACAAAATTTAGAAAGGACGGTATTTTAAGAAAGCTACTTACAATGCCTGTAACAAGATATGAGTGGATCTTTTCAAAGATGCTATTTATGATGTTTCTATCTTTTATTTCAACATTTGTAATTTTGGTATTTGGAATACTTGTATGGGGACTTAGTATTCAGTTAAATATCTTCTTTTTCATAATTATAATTGCAACGAGTTTTATGTTCTCAGGTCTTGGAATGTTAATTGGAAGATTTGTAAGAGATCCTGAAACAGCTGATATGGCAGGAGGAGCAATCACATTTCCAATGATGTTTCTTGCTGGAACATTCTTTCCACTTGACCAGATGGGCGCAGAACTGCAGGTTATCGCTCAGTTTCTACCACTTTACTATGTAAATGAAGCTCTAAGAAATGCTGTAATTTATAATGATATTGAAAAGACATTTTTCTTCATGGGTTTTGTAATAGCTTTTGCAGTGATATTTTTTACACTTGGTGTTGTATTTACTAAATGGAAAGAAGACTAGGTTTTGGCCACTCAAAATGTGTATTTTTAAAGAATGTTAAATCAAGATTCCCCCAGTCATCAAAATCATTTCTACCGTTTGAACCATCTGAATAATCAAGTATCCAATATGTGTACAAATAATTCATACACGATTTATAATTCTTGATTCTTAGTATTTCAAGTGCGAAAGGTAAAAATGCAACGTCGTTGTCAATTCCGAGATAGTCATCAACAACTAAACCAAGGTTGTGACCTAGTTCATGCATTGTAATACTTGCAATTACATAACCTCTGGATTTGGTGATGTGTTCTTCATCAAGTCTTTTAGCAGATATCTCAAAACTATCAAGATGATCCCAACCTACAACTGCAAATCCAGGCATTCCAGGATGCGGACCATAATCGCTAATAAAACACCAATGAAAAATCCCCTTTCTTGGATTGTTAAGATCATTTTCAAGGAAATAATCCCAGTACATATCCCGAAGATCAGACATTGAAAATTCAGAAATATAAGGTACCATTTCCCCTCCGCCCAAGTTTCCACGATCTAGGTGAAGGTTAATGTTGTGTTCTGCAAACACCTCGATTAATTGATTTGATAATTCAAGTGTTGGTCTGTTCGCAGATATATTTGGAGAGGAAGATTCCATCCAATCATATTCAATAAAAATATCTCTTATTTCAGGACTAGAATTCCAATTATCAGTATAGCATTCTTCTATATTGTTGAGTCCATCTAAATCAGTGTCTATATTTTTATGGTCGTCCCAAATTAGTTGATTGTAGCCCCATTTTTCCTCCCACCAATCTGGAACAAGATCGTTGTCTGTATCATTTCCAGGAAGGTCAATTTGTTTAAATCTATACAAATCTATTTCATTTTCATATTTGTCATAATCTATTTTCCAGTCTGATCCTGCATTTTTATTTTCTCTTATACGCCATGGAAAAAATAAGATTACACCTAGTTTAAAATACACTCTATCTTTTATTCTTCTATGTAACACTGCAGGTCCCAAACTTGAGCCCCACCAATTTCTTATCGCATTACACAATGATTTTTTTATGCTTATTCCAAAAAGATTTGAATGTATGTTATTTTTTTTAAGTTTAAATCTACATTTTTCAGCAGTTATTCCGAATCTGAAACCATCTGTAATGTTACAATTTTCAATTAATAATTTGGAAGTCTTTTTACCAATCCTGATTGCTAAGTGTGTGTTCCAAATAAAGTCTGAATGGAAAATTTTGATATTTGAAGATTCATAAATATTTAATCCGTGTCCATTGTGAACGATATTGCTATTGTTTATGCAAATATTCTTACAGAATGTTATTAGCAATCCCCCTCCATTATCATTGTTATCATAGATTGCGCATGAATCGATATTTATGTTTTCTGAATTATTAATAAAATATCCATATCCGCTAGTATGCTCATAGCAATTTGTGATATTGATATCATTAGAGTTCTGAATATTTAGACTAATTCCATTATGATAAAAAGCACAATTTTCAATTTTAGAATCACGCCCTGATTCTATAAAGATTCCATCTCCATTTGTATGAAAAATAGAATCCATGATATGATTGTGAGAACTGTTTTTTAATAATATACCAGATTTTGTTCTATAAAATCTACAATTCCAAATTATATTATTATTAGACTCCATTTTGATTCCAGCGTTTTCTTTGTAACCACCAGAATTTCTTATTTCAAAGTTAAAAATATGAATACCGTCTTCTAAAATATTTATTACATGATTTTGATAATTGCCGTCAATTATTGTTTTATTATTTAATTCACCAACTAAGTATAATCTTTTTTCAATTGTTAAATTCTCAAAATATGTTCCATTAAAAACATAAATTATATCTCCTTCTGTCGCGTTAAATATTCCGTCATTTATTGTTTTATAAGGATATTCTTCAGTGCCATTCCAGGGTCCATTTACGTTGTCATCGTCAACAAAAATTATTTTAGTAGTTTTTTCTGATATTGCTTTTTCATCTGGCAGAATCGATTGACTGATGGTTGATGGTAGAAATATGATTAGAATGAATAGACATAGATGTTTTTTTGACAGATATTTTTCCTCCCATTTATGCTAGTTTTTACAATATATAATTTAATCTATATAAAATTATTGAAAATTTAAAATTTTATTTCACTCAAATTTTGAATCCTTAAAAAATGAAAAATCGAGATTATCCCAATCATTAAAATCACCCCTACCATTGGTACCATCTGAGAATGTCAGAATTTTATATTTATAGCGATAGTTCATACAGCTTTCATAATTTCTATATTTTAACCATTGTAACGTAAAAATTCTTGAGCTTCCAATGTTATCAATTCCATCAAATGTGTCTGCAGTTAGTCCTAATGTATGGCCGAGGTGATGGACCATTGCACCACCAATCAAGTTATTAATGCTTTTTTGCGGATTAATTTCCTTTAACCATTTTCCAGATATTGCAAATGAATCAAACTGGTCCCATCCAAAGAATGGGAAATTTAAGTCAGGGCAATAATTGCAGATAACTCCATAGTGAAAAATTCCTTTTCTTGGATTGTTCAAATCGTTATGCAGAAAATATTTCCAATAAAGATCTTGTAATTTTGCATATGAAAATTCCGAGTTACAAATTGGTATTTCTTCCCCGCCATTAAGATTTCCAATGTCAATATGCAGAGAAATATCATTCATTTTAAAAATCTCAATAATTTCCTCTATTAGACCTTCTGAGGGTTTGTTTAAAATATTTGAATTGCTTGG
>Ga0209536_100002600_pt1 | contig 29450 bp, 28 predicted proteins | sample DeeMarSeWOR28_12_FD_187461 | JGI IMG/M metagenome (GOLD analysis project Ga0209536, IMG submission 187461) | Marine sediment microbial communities from White Oak River estuary, North Carolina - WOR-2-8_12 (SPAdes) (version 2) | ecosystem: Environmental > Aquatic > Marine > Intertidal zone >...
TCGCCAAGCGGCACGTTCAGCATGGCTTCCACATTGGTGTTGGCGTCGCCGCCGTCTACCGCGCCGGCGCCGACCCGGACGTTGCCGAAGGTGCCGCTGAGGTCCGGCTTGTTCGTGATCAGGCGTACGTTACCGGCCTGCGAACTGGCGCCGAACAGCGTGCCCTGCGGGCCGGACAGTACCTCGATGCGCTGCAGATCAGCGGCATAGACGTCAAGGTTCCGGCCGGGCTGGGCCAGCGGCTGGTCGTCGAGGTAGAACGCGACGTTCGGCGCAAGTCCGGCCACGCCGGCGGTCGTGAGATTCGGCGTCGTCGACGCGATGCCGCGGATGTAGATCGTATTCTGGCCCGGTCCGCTGCCGCCGGCCGTGACGGACGGCAACTGCAGCACGTAGTCAGAGAAATTGGTGATGCCCATCTCTTCGATGTCATCACCGCCAAGCGCATGCACCGCAATCGGTACGTCCTGGAGGGACTCCTCTACCCGGGTCGCGGTAACGGTGATTTCCTCGAGCGCGCGCGTCCGGTTCTTTCCTCGCTGACCGTCGGCCCCGGTTTCCTGTGCCGCGAGCGGACTCGCGACCAGGGCGGCTGCAACGGCGGCGGATATGGCAGTTCGTTTCGGTTGCGGACCGAATGGCATGTTATTCCCCTTTGATATTTCGGTTTCTTCGTATAACGGCGACAAAGGATAACACTCATCGACGCCCGATATTGGCTGGTCGCGACAATTATTTGCCTAAAACCGACGTGTACGGGCCAGACCCGGCATGATTTGCGCGATGTTGTTGCTGTATTGCAACAATTCGGCACAGCCCGCCCGACGGCCGGCGCCTGCAGGGCCGCTCGCCGGGCATGTCGCATTTGGCCAGATTGACGTCGCACCGGGCTATGCAGGCCGCCCCGTTCTCGATCACACTCGCGATTCCAACCCCATGTATTTGCGAAGGGTTTCAGGATCCTTCGCCACCCCTCGGCAGAGGTACAGATGAGCAGCAGACCGCGACGTAAACGAGGCGCGGGCCGGGAGGCCAAGCGCGCGGCGCGGCAGAAGGCCAGCGCCGAGGTGTCCGCGTGGATCGACCGCAAGATTCCTTATTTCGAGGTACTCGACGAGGAAGCGCTCGAGCTGATCGAGCACAACGCGGACACGGTGCTCGAAGAGATCGGCGTCGAATTTCGCGAGTTTCCCCGGGCACTGGAGCTGTGGCGCGAGGCGGGCGCCGATGTCGATGGCGAGCGTGTGCGTTTTCCGCGAGGCCTTTGCCGCTCAATCATCCAGGCGTCGGCGCCCAGGGAATTCACGCAGCATGCCCGCAACCCCGCGCGCAGCGTCAGGATCGGCGGTGATCGCACCGTGCTGGTCCCGGCCTACGGGTCGCCGTTCGTTCGCGACCTGGACCAGGGCCGGCGTTACGCGAAGATCGAGGATTTCCGCAATTTCGTGAAGCTCGCCTACATGAGCCCGGGGCTGCACCATTCCGGCGGCACGGTCTGCGAACCCGTGGACCTTCCGGTCAACAAGCGCCACTTCGACATGGTCTACAGCCATATCAGGTACAGCGACAAGCCGTTCATGGGATCGGTGACGCATCCCGAACGTGCCCGTGACACGATCGAGATGGCGAAACTCGTGTTCGGAAACGATTTCGTCGAGCAGAACGCGGTCATCACGAGCCTGATCAACGCAAATTCGCCGCTGACCTTCGACGACACGATGCTCGGCTCCGCGACCGTCTACGCCGAGCACAACCAGGCCACGGTGATCTCGCCGTTCCTGCTCGCGGGCGCGATGTCGCCGGTCACCGTTGCGGGTACGGTCACGCAGATCCTCGCGGAAGCGCTCGCCGGTATGGCCTACGTGCAGCTTGTGCGACCCGGCGCACCGGTGGTGTTCGGCACCTTCGCCGCTGCTGTATCGATGCAGTCGGGGGCGCCGACCTTCGGCACGCCCGAGCCGAGCCTGATCCTGTATGCGACGGCCGCACTCGCGCGACGCCTGGGGGTGCCGTTCCGCAGTGGCGGCGGCCTGTGCGCGTCCAAGGTCCCGGATGCGCAGGCGGCCTACGAGGCGGCAAATACGCTGCAGACATCCGCCCTTGCCGGCGTTAACTTCATGCTGCACACGGCCGGCTGGCTCGAGGGTGGCCTCTCAATGAGCTACGAGAAGTTCATCATGGATGCCGACCAGGCCAGCATCATCGGGGTGATGCTGCAGGGCATCGACCTGTCCGAGAACGGCCAGGCTCTCGACGCGCTGCGCGAGGTAGGCCCCGGGGCACACTTTCTGGGAGCCAGTCACACGCAGGCGAATTTCGAGCGGGCGTTCTACCGCTCGATCGTCGCGGACAACAACAGCTTCGAGCAATGGGAGCAGGACGGCTCGCTCGACGCGGCGCAGAGAGCGAACGCGATCTGGAAGCGGATGTTGCAGGAGTACGAGGCGCCGACTCTCGATCCTGCGGTGGACGAGGCGCTCCTCGCGTACATGGAGCGCCGCAAGTTGGAATTCGAGGACCGGGACTACTGATGATTGACGAAGACGTTAATAACGAAGCCGCTGACGAAGACGAGGATGACATCGTCCTCGCGGAACTCCCGGACGGCGAACTCGTCGAGCAGATGCACGACGATCTGTATGACGGGCTTAAGGAAGAGATCGCCGAGGGCACGCAGATCCTGCTCGATCGGGGCTGGTCGGCCGAGAAGGTTCTCAACGAAGCGCTCGTCGAGGGCATGCGCATCGTCGGCGTCGATTTCCGCGACGGCATCCTGTTCGTGCCCGAAGTTCTCCTGTCTGCCAACGCAATGAAGGGTGGCATGGAACTGCTGCGCCCGTTGCTGGCCGAAACCGGCGTGAAACCGGTCGGCAAGATGGTCATCGGCACGGTGAAGGGCGACATTCACGATATCGGCAAGAATCTCGTCGCGATGATGATGGAGGGCGCCGGATTCGAAGTCGTGGATATCGGCATCAATAACGACGTCGATGCCTACCTTGCGGCGCTCGAGGAACACAAACCGGATATCCTGGGAATGTCCGCCTTGCTCACCACGACGATGCCGTACATGAAAGTCGTCATCGACGAAATGGTCAAGCAGGGCATCCGCGACGACTACATCGTGCTGGTTGGCGGGGCGCCGCTCAACGAGGAGTTTGGTCAGGCCGTCGGCGCCGACGGTTACTGCCGTGATGCTGCGCAGGCTGCAGAAATGGGCCCGCAGTTGCTGAAGGAGCGACGGGAGGGCGTCGGTGCATAAGCAGGTACTGGTCATAGCCTGCGGTGCGCTCGCGCGCGAAATCGCCGATCTCAAGCGCAGCTATGGCTGGGGTCACCTGCGCGTGCGTTGCCTGGATGCGAAACTGCATAACCGGCCGGGAGAGATTCCGGAGCGCGTGCGGGAAGCGATTCTCGAAAGCCGGGCCGATCACGACTACATCTTCGTTGCGTACGCAGATTGCGGTACCGGCGGCGCGCTCGACAGGGTCCTGGATGAGGAGGGCGTGGAGCGCCTGCCCGGGGCACATTGCTACCAGTTGTTTGCCGGGCGCCGTCGCTTCGCTCTGTTGTCGGAGACAGAGCCGGGCACGTTCTACCTGACTGATTTTCTCGCCCGGCACTTCGACCGGCTGGTGATCGAGCCGCTCGGTCTCGACGAGCATCCGGGTCTCCGCGATGCCTATTTCGGCAACTACACGCGGCTCGTGTATCTCTCGCAAAACCCGGACGCCCGTGTCTTTCGGGCTGCGCGCGAGGCGGCGAACCGTCTGTCGCTGGCGTTCGAACACGTTCATTGTGGATACGGCGATCTGGAAGCCGGATTGGCTGAGCGCGTCTCGAGGTGGGACGATGACAAAGAAGATATGCGTTTACTGGCGTGACATCCCGTCGCAGGTGATCGTGCAGCGGGGCCGGCAGCGAGAGAAGTCCATGCTCAGCTCACGGTTCCAGGAAGCGATCGATCGCGCCGCAATGCGCGCCGGCAAGGGCGGGAGCGACGCCTATATTGCCGAGTGGCGGCGCGAGACCAGCCGATGCGATACCGACGCAGAACTTCGGCAGATTGCAGAGCGTGAAGTTGCGCGACTCGAGTCTGAGTTCAGCGATGACAGGCTCGACGCGATCGTTCGAAATCACGGATCGGCCGACGGGTTGTAGTCATGTACCGCATGCGATCCTGGTCTGTGCGAAATGCTCGCTGGTTGAAGCGGGCGTACGCGGGCCTGGAAGCGGTGCTGGTAATGCTCGACCCGCTTTTGCGTCGCATCGGTTACGAGCGGCTCGACAAGCCCTTCGCCGCGGCCGAGAGAATGACCAAGGGCGTGCTTCTCGACTCGCAGAACTGTGGCCAGTGCATCGTCGGCTTCACCGGTCTTTCCTGCCCGATGAACTGCCCGAAAAGGCTCCGCAACGGGCCTTGCGGCGGTGTTCGTCCGGACGGCAGATGCGAAGTCAGGCCGGAAATGCCCTGCGTATGGGTGCTGGCCTGGGAGGGCAACAAGCGCTTCCGCGAGAACGGCTACCCCATACAGACCCTGCAGCCGGCGGTCGACAACCGCCTGATCGGCAGGTCGGCGTGGCTGCGTGAAGTCCGGATAAGAACGGCAGGGAAAGGGAGCGCGGCGCGTGAAGTTTGACGACGAACCCCTGGTGCCCGGCCACCCACTGCCGATTCGTCCCGGCCATTTTTCGCCGGGACGACTCGAGCGCGTTCTGCGAGCAGGGGGGTTCGCGGTGACCGCAGAGATATCGCCACCGGACTCGGCCGATCCCAACGAAGTTTACGAGCGTGCGTCGCTGTTCGACGGGTATGTCGATGCAATCAACGCGACCGACGGCTCGGGTGCGAACTGCCACATGTCGAGCGTCGGCATGTGCGCGCTGTTGACGCGACGCGGCTACGCGATGGTCATGCAGGTGTCCGCTCGCGACCGAAATCGCATTGCAATCCAGGGCGACGTCCTGGGTGCGGCCGCCATGGGCGTTTACAACATACTCTGCCTGACAGGCGATGGCGTCGACGTCGGCGATCATCCGGGAGCGAAGCCGGTGTTCGACGTCGACTGCATGTCGATGCTGAGCATGGTCCGCGGCATGCGCGACGACGGGCAGTTCCTGAGCGGCCGCAAGCTGACCAGCCCGCCGAAGGTTTTCCTGGGTGCCGCGGCGAACCCATTCGCGCCCCCGCTCGACTATCGCCCGCTCCGGCTCGAGAAAAAAGTAGCGGCCGGCGCGCAGTTCGTGCAAACGCAGTATTGCTACGACATGGACATGTTCAGGAATTACATGGCTGCGGTGCGTGATGCCGGGACGCACGAGAAGGTGTTCATCCTGGCCGGCGTCGGCCCGCTGGCTTCGGCGCGCTCTGCCGAGTGGATACGCAGCAACGTCCCCGGCATTCACATACCGGACAGCGTGATACGGCGACTCAAAGGCGCAGACGATGAGAAAGAGGAAGGCGTTCGAATCTGCGTCGACATGATCAATGAACTTCGGGAAACAGAGGGCGTGCACGGCGTGCATATCATGGCTTTTCGCCAGGAGCACAGGGTCGGCGAAATCGTCGAACGCTCGGGAGTACTGGGCGATCGTGAGCCGTGGCGACCGAGGCATGACTGGGACGAACTGGCACCCTCGGAAAACGAGATTGTCCGCAACTGAACGGCGCCTCGGGCGCCCGCGATGGAGGTAGTCAAATGACACAGACCCTGGTCAGCTCGGCCAGCAGAGAGGTCCGGATCGGATTCGACCGGCCGTTCGTCATCATCGGCGAGCGCATCAACCCGACCGGCCGCAAGATACTCGCGGAGGAAATGAGCAAGGGCGACTACAGTCGCGTCGAGGCGGATGCCATCGCGCAGGTCGAGGCGGGTGCCCACATGCTGGATGTAAACGCCGGTATCCCGCTGGCTGACGAGCCCGCCATACTCGCCGACGTCGTCAAGCTCGTGCAGTCGATAACGGACGTGCCGCTTTCGATCGATTCGTCGATCGTTGCTGCGCTGGAATCCGGCCTGTCGGTGTACCAGGGCAAGGCACTGGTCAACTCCGTAACGGGCGAAGAGGAACGGCTCGAGGCGGTATTGCCGCTGGTGGCGAAGCATGGTGCTGCGGTAGTCGCGATATCCAACGACGAGACCGGTATCTCGGAGGACCCCGACGTCCGTTTCGACGTGGCGAAGAAGATTGTCGAGCGTGCGGCCGATTACGGTATCCCGCGCGAGGACGTCGTCGTCGATCCGCTCGTCATGCCGATCGGGGCGATCAATTCGGCGGGCAAGCAGGTCATGCACATCGTGCAGCGGTTGCGCAACGAGTTGCAGGTCAATACGACCTGCGGCGCGTCCAATGTGAGCTTCGGGCTGCCCAACCGCAACGGCATCAATGCCGCGTTCCTTACGATGGCGATCGGTGCAGGCATGACGTCGGCCATTACGAGCCCGTTGCATGCCGAAGTGATGCAGGCAGTGCTGGGTGCGGACGTCATGATGGGGCACGACCCGGACTGCGCCAACTGGATTCGCAGGTATCGTGAGCCGGCCGCCGAGGGCGAAGGCCGCGGCCGCGGTGGCCGCGGGGCACGGCGGCGGCGCCGCAGGTCGGGCTGAGGTCATTGGCTGAGCGAGACGCAAAGATAGTATTCCTGCCGTCGGGACGCCGAGGGGTGTTCCCGCACGGTACCGCGTTGCTGGACGCGGCGCGCAGCATCGGCGTGGATGTCGATTCGGTGTGCGGTGGTCGTGGCCTCTGCGGCCGCTGCCGGGTCGTCTGCGCGGTTGGCGATTTTGCGAAGCACGCGATTAACTCGCGTGCGGGGCACCTGTCGCCGCCGGGCGAGGTCGAAAAGCGATTCAGCGAGCGACGCCGGCCGCTCGAGGAGAATCATCGCCTCAGCTGCCAGGCGCTCATCGAGGGCGACCTGGTAATCGACGTGCCGCCCGAGAGCCAGATGCACCGCCAGGTCGTGCGCAAGAAGACCGAGCACCGCGACATCACGCTCGACACGAGTGTCCGCCTGCACTTCGTAGAGGTGCAGCGGGCCGACCTGCGGGAAGCGACCGGCGACCTGCAGCGGCTCTGCGACGCGCTCAACTGGGAGTGGCAGCTGGCCGATCTGGAATGTGACTCCGTCGTTCTCCCCGAACTGCAACGGGTGCTGCGCGAAGGCGACTGGCAGGTGACCGTCGCGGTGCATGACCAGTCGCGCATCATCGCGATCTGGCCGGGATTCAGAAGCCATGCATACGGCCTCGCGATCGATATCGGCTCGACGACGATCGCGGCCCATCTCTACAACCTCACGACGGGCGAGAACGTGGCGACGGGCGGCATCATGAATCCGCAGATTCGCTTCGGCGAAGACCTGATGAGCCGCGTGTCCTACGTGCTCATGCACCCCGAGGCATCCGGAGAGCTCACGGACGTCGTTCGCAACGGCATCAACGATCTCATCGCGGACGTCGCGCGCGAGGGTGGCATCGATCCGGGAGACATCCTCGACGTTACCGTTGCAGGCAATCCCATCATGCATCACCTGTTCCTCGGCATAAGCCCCGTGGAACTCGGAAGTGCTCCCTTCGCATTGGCGACCGACGGCGCAATAAATATAAGGGCCCGGGAAGTGGATCTGCAGGTAAACGCAGGCGCGACGGTCTATGTGCTCCCGTGCATCGCCGGCCACGTCGGGGCGGACGCCGCGGCGATGGTGCTTGCAGAGGAGCCGCACCTGCTTGACGAAACCTCGCTGGTCGTCGACGTGGGCACCAACGCGGAGATCGTGCTCGGCAGTCGCGATCGGCTGCTTGCCTGCTCGAGCCCGACCGGCCCGGCCTTCGAAGGCGCACAGATCAGCTGTGGCCAGCGAGCCGCGGCAGGCGCCATCGAGCGCGTGCGCATCGACCGCGAAACCCTCGACGCCCGCTTCAGCGTGATCGGCTCGGATCTCTGGTCGGATGATCCGGGTTTCGCCGAATCGGTGCAGGCATTCGGCGTTACCGGCATCTGTGGCTCGGGCATCATCGAGGCGGTCGCCGAAATGTACCTCGCCGGCATCGTCAGCGAAGACGGGGTCATCGATGGCGGCCTGGTGGAGCGCAGCTCGCGCATCGTCCCCGACGGCAGGACATGGTCGTTCATGCTCTACGAGGGACAGCAGCGAATCGTAGTGACGCAGAACGACGTTCGGCAGATCCAGCTGGCCAAAGCTGCCCTGTATGCCGGCGTGAAACTGCTACTCGATCGTGCCGGCATCGAGCGAGTCGACCGGATCAGGCTCGCCGGCGCATTCGGCAGCCACATCGATCCCGTTTACGCGATGGTCCTGGGGCTGATTCCGGACTGTGACCTCGACAAGGTGGAGTCCGCCGGCAACGCGGCGGGAACGGGCGCAGCGATCGCATTGCTGAATACATCCACCCGCGCCGAAGTCGAGGCCATCGTTCGTGACATCGAGAAGATCGAAACCGCGGTCGAGCCCAAATTCCAGGAATACTTCGTCGACGCGATGGCGATACCGAACAAGAGCGACGCATTCACGAAGTTATTTTCCACTGTTACAAGGCCGCAATCCGGTCCGTCGCGGGCAACGGGCGACACCGGGCGGTCCCGGCAGCGACGACGCCGGGCTCGCGGGCGAGGTGAAGGTCGTTGACCAGGGCTGATGAAGCCGTCATCCGTCGTGGTGACGTACTCGAAGTCAGGTGGTCGTCCGGCCAAGTGAGCCGCCTGCATTACCTGTGGTTGCGCGATAACTGCGATTGCGCGGAGTGCCGGGTCGTCCAGACCAGTGAAAAGCGATTCATGATCAGCGACGTGCCGGCCGATATTGCGCCACTCGCGGTGAGCCTGGACGGTGACCGGCTCGTGCTCGTGTGGCCCGATGGCCACGAGACTGTCTATGACGGGCAACATATAGCAGCTCTGCATGCGACCGATGCCGGCGAATGGACACCCTGGGATAGTGGCTTCTCGCCGTCGCGGTATCCGTTCGATGCGTTCCTCGACGACGATTCGCTTGCCTCTGCCGCGATAACGGAATTCCTGGACAAGGGCGCGATCATCCTGCAACAGGCGCCGACCAGGCCGGGAACCCTGGAATCGCTGTCGCCGCGGCTGGGGCCGATACGGGAAGTCCTGTTTGCGCGGATCCATGACGTGCAGGTCGACCCAGGAGGCTACAACATCGCGCACACCGCCATTGCCCTGCCGCCGCACAACGACTTTGCCAGTTATTCCTGGCCGCCGAGCGTGCAGGCTTTGCACATGCTCGTTAACGAGGCGGACGGCGGAGAGTCCGTCATCGTCGACGGCTGGAACGTACTGAGCACACTCCGCCAACAGCATCCCGACTATTTCCAGGCGCTGTGCGAGATGCCGGTGCCGTTCAGGGAGTTCGACGACGACAATGAGACGTACGCGGTGGCGCCGCTGGTGCGCTGCGATGCCGACGGCAACCTCGTGTCGTTGCGTTTCTCGAACCAGCTCATGCAGACGCTGGACCCCGGGGTGCCCGGCGTCGGTGAATTCTATCGTGCGTATCATGCCTTGTGCGGCCTGCTCACGGCCGACAATGCCAGGGCGAGGTTCCGTCTCGACGGCGGCGATATCCTTGTCGTGGCGGCTCACCGTGTGCTGCACGGGCGGGAAGCCTTCGAGCCGACAGGCCCGCGGCACCTGCAGGACGCGTATTTCGAACTCGATAATGTCAGGAACCACCTCGTCGTGCTGAAGCGCAGGGGGGCGCAAGTCCATGAGTGACAAGGTCTCGTTTACGGCAATGGAACACGGCACGCTTGAAGACTACGAACTTCTCGCTCGCCACGATCGCGACAATGCCGCGCAGCTGGCGGACAGGGTACTGCAATGGCTGCTGCAGATGGACGGTGAGTCTCCGTACCGGATCAGTCGCCTGGAGCACTGCCTCCAGGCTGCAACCCGCGCAGAACGCGACGGCGCCGACGACGAAACGGTCATCTGCGCACTGTTGCACGATATCGGCGACGTACTGGCACCCAACAATCATTCCGCGGTGGCAGCGGATCTGCTCGCGCCGTTCGTCAGCGAGAAAAACGAGTGGATCGTGCGTCACCATGGCCTGTTCCAGGGCTACTACTATTTTCATCATTACGGCGGGGAGCGCGATGCGCGCGAGCGGTACCGCGGGCATGAGCACTTCGACGCGTGCGTCGATTTCTGCGCGCGCTGGGACCAGGTTTCGTTCGACCCCGATTACGACACGCTTCCCCTCGAACACTTCGAGTCGCGTCTGCGCGCCTTGTTTGCAAAGGAGCCGAAGCCCTTTGTGTGAAGGGAACGCGGATATTGGTGAGGCGTAAACACGATATCGCTGGTCGCCTGCAGGCCAACCGCGGGACGACGGCTGAATTAGACTGGTGCGCCGGGGATTCGTGCCGGGACGACGAATGACAGGAAACAGGTAGATGAAAGATCAGGCAAAAGTAGTGGTTATCGGCGGCGGCGTCGTGGGGGTCAGCGCCCTGTATCACCTGGCGAAGAAGGGCTGGGGCGACGACGTCGTGTTGCTGGAAAAGGCCGAGCTGACGTCCGGGTCCACCTGGCACGCTGCCGGCCTGTTGCCGCTGTTCAACATGAGCTACAGCGTCGGCCAGGTCCACAAGTACTCGGTGAAGCTCTACAACGAGCTCGAGGAAGAAACGGGTCAGCCCGTCGGCTTCGCCCAGGTTGGAAACCTGCGCCTCGCCATGAACGACGACCGCATGGACGAGTACTACCAGTACGCGGCGACGGCCCGGACTATCGGCATCGACGTGCGGTTCCTGACGCCGGCGGAGATCGGCAAGCTCTGGCCGCTCTGCAATACTGACGGGCTCGTCGGCGGCATCTTCCACCCGGAGGACGGCTACATCCAGCCCGCCGACCTCACGCAGGCGCTGGCCAAGGGCGCGCGTGCCAGGGGCGCTACGATCTATCGGAATACCGCCGTGCTGAATATCGAGCAGGGAACGTCGGGCGGCTGGGTGATCGAGACGGAGAAAGGCAACATCACCTGCGACCACGTCATTTCGGCAACCGGCAACTACGCGCGGCAGACCGGGGCGATGGTGGGTCTCGACATCCCGGTGATCCCTGTCGAACACCAGTATCTCGTGACGGAGCCGCACCCGGCGCTGCAGCAGCGCAAACAGGATGGCCTCCCGGAGATGGGCGTGCTCCGCGAGTCGGACGGTTCGTGGTACCTGCGCGAGGAGAACAACGGCTTCATACTCGGTCCGTACGAGAAGGGTGCTCCGGCCTGCTACGTGGACGGCCCCGATCCGCGCGCCGAATACGAGCTGTTCCAGGAGGACATAGAGCGACTGGAACCGCACATCGAAGCTGCAATGAACCGGGTACCGGCATTTGGTGAGGTCGGCATCAAGAAGGTTTACAACGGCGCCATCGCTTACACGCCGGACGGCAATCCGATCATCGGTCCGGCCTGGGACCTCGATAATTTCTGGCTCAACGAAGGGCACAGCTTCGGTATTACTGCTGCGGGCGGTGCCGGCTGGCAGCTTGCAGAATGGATCGTCGAGGGCGAACCGACGATCGACATGCTGGGCGTCGAACCGCGGCGTTTCGGCGATTACGCGACGAAAAAATATCTCATCGAGAAGAACGAGGAAGCGTACTCGCACGTCTTCATCATCCATTACCCCGACGAGGAGCGCCCTGCGGCCAGGCCATTACGAACGGCACCGTGTTACGAGCGCATGAAAGCGCATGGCGCGGTGTTCGGCCAGAAGTTCGGCTGGGAGCGGCCCAACTTCTTCGCCACCGATGGCATGCTGCAGGAAGACGACTGGTCGTTCCGCCGTTCGCGGTGGTTCGAAGCGATCCGCAAGGAAGTCGCGAATACGACCGAAAACGTCGGCCTGCTGGACATGACCGCGTTTGCGAAGTGTCGCGTGTCGGGGCCTGGCGCAGAAGCATTTCTTGACGGGTTCGTGGCCAACACCTTGCCGAAGAACGTCGGTGGGCTGAGCCTGGCGCACGCGCTCAACAGGAACGGTGGCGTGCATTCCGAGTTCACGATCCGTCGCGAATCCGGCGATTCTTTCTACCTGGTGTCCGCCGGTGCGTTGCAGCGTCTCGATCACGACTACCTGAAGAAACATATGCCCCGCGACGGCTCGGTGCAGTTCACGCAGCTTACCGGTGCGCACGGTGTCCTGGTGCTGGCTGGCCCCAAGGCGCGTTTACTGCTCGAGCGTGTCACGGACGCCGATCTGTCGAACGAGGCGTTTCGCTGGCTGACGGCCCAGGACATCGTCGTCGGCATGGCGCCCGTCAATGCCATGCGCGTCAACTTCGTCGGCGAACTCGGTTGGGAGCTGCACCATCCGATCGAGTACCAGAATCATATTTTCGATGCACTGTTTGCCGCAGGGGAGGACCTCGGCCTCAGGCCCTTCGGTATCCGCGCAATGGACTCGATGCGGCTCGAGAAGTCCTACCGCATGGTTGGCACCGAGCTATCGATCGAATACTCGGCCTACGAGTCCGCCATGGATCGCTTCATCAAGCCGGACAAGGGCGACTTCCTCGGCCGCGACGCGCTGCTCGCCTGGCAGGAAGCGGGTATGAAGAATCGACTGGTGACGCTGGAAGTGCACGACGTCGATGGTGCCGACGCCCTGGGCAATAATGCGCTCCTTAAAGACGGTGAATTGATCGGGCGTGCAACGGGCGGCGGCTACGGTTTTCGAGTCGGCAAGTCGCTGGCGCTGGGCATGGTGAAGCCGGAATTCGCGGAGCCGGGGTCGAAGCTCGAGATCGAGATTCTGGGCAAAACTTATGCCGCTTCCGTTATTGCGGACAGCCCGTTCGATCCCAGGAATGAGCGGCTGCGGGACGTGAATGGAGCCAATGACTGAAGTAAGCGGACGTTGCCTCTGTGGAGCCGTACGCTACGTGGTACAGGGTGCGTTGCGTCCGGTGAGCTATTGTCACTGTTCGCAGTGCCGCAGGACGAGCGGTCACTTCGTCGCCGCGACGGCCTGCGATGCAGCCGATCTGCACTTGCTGAACGACGCGGGCTTGCGCTGGTACCGCTCTTCACCGAGGGCCCGGCGCGGTTTCTGCGGCGAATGCGGTTCGAGCCTGTTCTGGGAGCCAGATCATGGGCAGCACGTCAGCATAATGGCGGGTACGATGGACAGGCCGACGGGTCTGCATGCCGATGAACACATCTTCGTCGCGGATGCGTCGGACTATTACGTGCTCGCCGACGGTCTGCCACAATTCGAACACTACTCGCCGGGAACCAGAGATGCGTAAGTATTCCGTTTTCAGTCTCGTTCGCAATGCGATCAGCCACAATCGAAAGTGGCGTGAGGCCTGGCGCAGTCCGGAGCCGAAACGGGAGTATGACGTGATCATCGTCGGCGGGGGCGGGCACGGCCTGGCCACCGCGTACTACCTCGCGAAGGAACACGGCGTTCGTAACGTGGCGGTACTCGAAAAAGGCTGGATCGGCGGCGGCAACACCGGCCGCAACACGACGATCGTGCGCTCGAATTACCTCTGGACCGAAGCATCCTTGCTGTACGAGCATTCCATGAAGCTCTGGGAGGGACTGAGCCAGGATCTCAACTACAACGTCATGTTCAGCCAGCGCGGCGTGTACAACCTGGGTCATACCCTGCAGGACATGCGCGACATCGAGCGCCGCGTAAATGCGAATCGCCTGAACGGCATCGACGCCGAAGTAGTGAACGCGGAACAGATCGCGAAGGCCATTCCCTTTATCAACACTTCGCCGGATGCGCGTTACCCGATACTCGGCGCCTCGCTGCAGCGCCGCGCCGGTGTTGCAAGGCACGACGCAGTCGCGTGGGGCTTTGCACGAGCGGCGGATGCGCGCGGCGTGGATATTATCGAGCAATGCGAAGTGACGGGCATCAACCGCGACGGTGGCAAGGTCACGGGTGTGGAGACGACACGCGGAACGATCAACGCGCCCAGGGTAGGCGTGGTCGTCGCCGGGAATGCGAGCGTGGTCGCCGCGATGGCGGGATTGCGCCTCCCGGTCGAAAGTCACCCGCTGCAGGCATTCGTTTCGGAGCCTCTGAAGCCGGTACTCGATACCGTGGTCATGTCCAACGCCGTGCACGGTTACATCAGCCAGTCCGACAAGGGTGAGCTCGTAATCGGCGCCGGCATCGATGCATACAACGGCTACGGTCAGCGTGGCAGCTTCCAGACCATCGAGCACACGATGGAAGCCATCATCGAGCTATTCCCGGTGTTCAGTCGCGTCCGCATGCTGCGGCAATGGGGCGGTATCGTCGACGTGTGTCCCGATGCCTGCCCGATCATCTCCAGGACGCCGGTCGCTGGTCTTTACTTCAACTGCGGTTGGGGAACCGGTGGTTTCAAGGCGACGCCGGGTTCCGGCTGGGTGTTCGCGCACACGATCGCACAGGATCGTCCGCACGAACTCAACGCACCGTTCGATCTCGAGCGTTTCACGACTGGCGCGCTGATCGACGAGCATGGCGCCGCGGCAGTGGCTCACTGAGGAGACGCAGATGTTGCTGATCGAATGTCCCTGGTGCGGCGAGCGTGCAGAAACCGAATTCAGCTACGGCGGCGAAGCAGGCATAACGCGGCCGGCTGACCCGGATGCGCTCAGCGACGCAGAGTGGGCCGATTACCTGTTCAATCGCAGCAATCCGCGCGGCGCGCACCAGGAGCTCTGGAATCATGCGCAGGGTTGCCGCCGCTGGTTCCGCGTCGAACGCGACACGGTGAGCTACAGGATTTCGGCCAGCTACCGGTTGTCCGACGGCGCGGACGAAGGGGGGGGCTAGGCGAGTATGCAGCCGCAACGACTGCCAACCGGGGGGCGCATCGACCGTTCGAAGCCGCTCAGCTTCCGCTTCGACGGCCGCAAGTTCGAAGGCTATGCGGGAGACACGCTGGCTTCGGCCCTGCTCGCGAACGGTGTTTCGATCGTGGGACGCAGTTTCAAGCTGCGACGGCCACGCGGTATCGTCGGCAGCGGCGCGGAAGAGCCGAATGCCATTATGCAGATCGGCAAAGGCGCACACGCGCAGCCGAACCTCCGCGCGACCCAGGTGGAGCTCTACGATGGCCTGGTTGCGAGGGCTACAAAAGGCTGGCCCGGGGCCAGGTTCGACCTCGGCGCCATCAACGATGTCTTCGGCAGGGTCTTCAGCGCCGGCTTCTATTACAAGACTTTCATGCGGCCAAAGTCCTGGTGGCGCCTGTATGAGCGCCTGATCCGGGCGTCGGCCGGCTTCGGCCGGGCGCCGAAGAAGAACGACCCGGACCGCTACGAGCACCACAATGCGCATTGCGACGTGCTGATCGCCGGCGGCGGACCCGCCGGGCTCTCGGCCGCCCTTGCGGCAGGCCGGGCCGGCGCAAGGGTCATACTGGCGGACGAGCAGAACGAGTTCGGCGGGTCGTTACTGGGCACCAGGCGCACGGTTGGTGACGCTTCGGCCGACGAGTGGATCAGGCAGACCGTCGAATCGCTGGCCGAGCTCGACAACGTCACCCTGTTGCCGCGCAGTACCGTGTTCGGTTACTACGATCACAATTTCCTGGCGATCGCGGAACGCTGCACCGATCACCTCCCCGAAAAGGACCGCAGGGGAGTCCGACAGCGACTGTGGCGGGTGCGTGCGAAGCAGGTCGTGCTCGCGCAGGGTGCGTTCGAACGGCAGCTTGCGTTCTGCAACAACGACCGGCCTGGAGTGATGCTCGCGTCGGCGGTGTCGCAATACATACGTCGTTACGCGGTCCGGCCGGCCAAGCGCGCCGTCGTATTTACCAACAACGATTCGGCTTACGAGACCGCAATCGATCTCGCGGAATCGGGGGCGGCAGTGGTTGTCGTCGACAGTCGCGCGGGCGGTGCCGGCTCGGCGGCCGAACGAGCGGCGAAGGCGGGAATCTCGGTGCTTTCGGGCCACATTGTTACGGATGTCGTGGGGCGTCGTCGCGTCCGTGGCGTTCGCGTTGCAGGGTGGTCCGGCAACCCGTCTTACGTGGTTGAGAGTTCGATCGGTATCGAGTGCGATCTGCTCGCCATGTCGGGCGGCTGGAGTCCTGCCGTGCACCTGCATTCGCAGGCAGGCGGCAAGAACGTCTGGGATGCGGAGCGTCACTGCTTCGTGCCGGGAGAGTCGACGCAGGCAAATGTTTCCGCAGGGGCATGCAATGGCAAGTGGTCCCTGCGCGATTGTCTCCGCGAGGGCATGGAGTCGGGCAGGGCGGCGGCGTCGCGTTGTGGCTTCGATGCACCGGACATCGATCTGCCAGCCACGCGGCAGGGACATGACAATCCGCTGCAGCCGCTCTGGCGCGTGCCCGCCGATGCGGAGCCCGAGCGCTGCCCGAAACAGTTCCTCGATTTCCAGAACGACACCAGCGTTGCAGACATTCGCCTCGCCGTGCGCGAGGGGTACCGCAATATGGAGCACGTCAAGCGTTATACGGCGCTGGGCTTCGGAACCGACCAGGGCAAGCTTGGCAATATCAACGGCATGGCGGTAGTCGCTGAATGCCTCGGCAAATCGATTCCGGAGGTCGGGACGACGACCTTCCGGCCGGCCTACACGCCCGTCACCTTCGGCGTGGGTGCCGGCGAAAATGTCGGTGACCTTTACGATCCGGTGCGCAAGACCGCTATCCACGAATGGCATGCAGCTGCAGGTGCACCGATGGAGAACGTCGGGCAGTGGCACCGGCCATGGTATTTCCCGCGCGACGGTGAGGATCTGCACGCGGCGGTAGCACGCGAGTGCAAGGCTGCGCGGCAGTCGCTCGGCATCATGGATGCGTCCACGCTCGGCAAGATCGACGCCCGTGGCCCTGACGTCGTCGAGTTTCTCGAACGTATCTACACGCACAACGTGGGCAGGATGAAGGTCGGACGGTGTGCTTACGGCATCATGCTCGGCGAGGACGGCATGGTCATGGACGACGGCGTGATGGCTCGCCTGGGCGAGCAGCGCTTCTACCTGACGACCACGACGGGCGGGGCGGCGAACGTGCTCGCGTGGCTCGAGTCCTGGCTGCAGACCGAATGGCCCGAACTTGAGGTATTCCTTACTTCGCTCACGGATCACTTCTCGACGATTGCAGTGGTCGGCCCAAACAGTCGCAAGGTTCTCGAGAAGGTTGGGTGCACCATCGATCTCGGTAAGGACGAGTTCCCGTTCATGGCCGTAAGGGAGGCGCAACTCGGCGGTTACCCCGTGCAGCTGTTTCGGGTGAGTTTCTCGGGTGAGCTCGCTTTTGAAATCAATATCGACAGCGGTTACGCACTGGGAATGTGGAAGACCGTTATGGCTGCCGGTGAGGAGTACGGCATTACGCCATACGGCACCGAGAGCATGCACGTGCTGCGAGCCGAGAAAGGTTTCGTCATCGTCGGCCAGGATACGGACGGCTCGGTGACGCCGGTGGACCTCGGCATGAACTGGCTGTTGTCGAAGGACAAGGACTTCCTGGGCAAGCGCTCGCTCGCCCGACCGGATTGCGTGCGCAGCGACCGCAAGCAACTCGTCGGCCTGCTGTCTTCGGACAACAGCACCGTGCTGCCGGAGGGGACGCAGCTGGTCGAGGCGCCGGATGCGCCGGTACCTGTGCCGATGTGCGGCCACGTTACGTCGAGTTACATGAGCGCCTGCCTCGGACATCCGATCGCCCTCGCGCTCGTTGCCGGAGGCCGTGAGCGCAAGGGAGAGACAGTCTTCGCTGCATTGCCTGGCCGCGAGCCGCTGCCGGTAACCATCGTCGCACCGGTCTTTTACGATGCGAAGGGAGAGCGGCAACATGTCTGAGCCCCTCGAACGACGCCATGGCCTCGAGCCGCTCCTCGCGGAGTTGTCCGCATTGCACTCCACGGCACCGGGCGTGACCGTCACGATCCGCGGCGATCTGTGTCACATCAACATACGCGGCCGCGCGAAGGATGCGGGCTTCGTAAAGGCAGTCGAGCAGGTGCTCGGCCAGGCGTTGCCCGTCGAGCCGAACACGGTTTCCGTGGACCAGCACCAGGTGTTCTGGCTCGGACCCGACGAGTGGCTCGTCGTCACTTCGGAGGCTGCCGCGACCGAACTGGCGGATCGCCTCCGGCAGGCGTCGTCAGATGTTCATGCGTCGGTCAACGAGATCAGCGGCGGCCAGATCGCACTGATGCTGCAGGGATCGAAATGCCGCGACCTGCTGGCCAGGGGCTGTACGCTCGACCTGCATCCGAGCGCATTCGGCACTGGCGAATGCGCACAAAGTGGGCTCGCAAAAGCCAACGTCCTGTTGGCGCTGGTCGACGAATCGCCAACGTTCATGATCGTGGTCCGCCGCAGCTTTTCGGACTACCTGTGCCGCTGGCTCGCGCATGCCGGCAGCGACGAGGGCGTCGTGTTCAAGGATTCCTGATCGCAGGATATCGCCGCTCGCGCGGCATTGAGTTCCTTCAGACTGCAATTCATACTCCGGGCGATGAGCAAGGGTTCAAGCCCGATGAACGACCGCGCGATTCCACGACTGCCGACGCGCTTCGGTTTCCTGTTGATCAATGACTTCACGCTGATTTCCATGTCGTCAGCGATCGAAACACTGCGCATGGCCAACCGCCTCTCGGGCGAAGAGGTCTATGGTTGGAAAACGATATCGGAAACGGGCGAGGCGGTCTGCGCGAGCGATGGTCTTTGCATCCAGGCCGACTGCGGCATCGACGATGCGGATGTGTTCCAGGATGTCGAAGCGATCATCGTCTGTGGCGGCAGGCGCGTGGAGCAGCATGCTACGGAGCCGGTGCTACGGTGGCTGAAGAAAGCGGCAAAGGCTGGTCTGTACCTGGGTTCGACCTGCACCGGGAGTTACGTTCTTGCCAGAGCCGGCGTGCTGGATGGATATCGCTGCAGCATTCATTGGGAGAACATTGCGTCGCTGACGGACATGTTCCCGAAAGTTCAGGTGCGGCGGAGTATCTACACGATCGACAGGGATCGCCTTACGAGCTCGGGAGGTACGACGCCGATCGACATGATGCTCTACCTCGTTCGCAGGCAATGCGGTCCCGCAGTGACGGCAGGAGTCGCCGAACAATTCGTCTACGAGCGCGTCCGCAACCCCGATGACCTGCAGCGTGTCCCCTTGCGGCACTTCGTGGGTAAGCAGTCGATGAAGCTGGTTACCGCGGTGGAGCTGATGGAGGCCAATATCAAGGAGCCCATCAGCCAGGTAGAGCTCGCGGACTACGTCGACCTGTCGCGCCGTCAGCTGCAGCGCCTGTTTCACAAGTACCTGCTGTGTACTCCTTCACGCTATTACCTGCAGCTGCGACTGCAGCGCGCGCGCGAGTTGCTGCTACAGACGGATATGAGCCTGGTGGAGATCGCTGCGCAGACCGGTTTTGTATCCAGTTCACACTTCAGCAAGAGCTACAAGGAGTTCTACGGTTACTCACCGAGCAGCGAGCGCCGTGGTGGCCGGGAGTCGTACGCTCGTCAGTGAACCGTGATGCAGGTGCATGGTGCCGAGTGGTTGACCTTGTGCGATACGCTGCCGAGTAACAAACCGCCAAAGTCGCCGAGTCCACGGCTCCCCAATACGATACAGTCCGATTCGTTTTCCTTTGCAGAGGCTACGATCTCGGCAGCCGGATCACCGCCACGAAGCTCAGTCGTCACTTTTCCAGGCAGTTTCTTTTCCGCAATTTCGTTCGCCGCCTCGACCAGCGTATGCCCCGCCTTCTCGATCTGCTCTCGTTCGGCATGAATCATTATCGATGCGCCGCCGAGTACCATTACGCGGTCTGCGGCGGATCCTTGCGGGACATGAACAATGTGCAGGGAACCGTCGAACTTCCGGGCGAGTTCGCAGGCAAATTCGAGCGCCTTCTTCGAGAATTCCGACCCGTCTACCGCAACGAGGATCTTCTGCAACATGGTCGTCTCCTGGGCTGCTGCTGTTCTGTTACCATACCGAAGACGGATTAATCGTGTCGAGAACGACGAAGCGAGCCGCAAATGTTTCTGACAGAAGACAAAGAACACTCCGGTTCAGCCGACACGCTTGGCGGACGCATAGTCTATGCGCGCGAAGCGCAGGAGCTAACGACGTCGCAGCTGGCCCGGCGCATCGGCATAAAAACCGAAACGCTTCACGACTGGGAGACGGATCGTGCGGAGCCGCGCTCCAATCGCCTGCTGACTCTCGCGGGCTTGCTGAATGTCAGCCCGACGTGGTTACTGACCGGTGCCGGCGAGGCACCCAGCGACGCACTCACCGAAACGGAGATGATGCATATCCGTGAGACCATCGAGCGCATGCGGGAGCAGGTCCTCACGGTTGCCGATGAACTGGAGCAGCTGCGCAGGCGCCTCGATATGTACGAGAGTTACCGGCCCTGACTGTCCACGACTGATTCCGTTTCTTATGCCAGTTTCGCCCCGTTTGGCACTTCACTGTCGACGGTGGCGAGCACGACCTTGTTGTCCTCGCGGTGAAAGCCGGTAACCAGGCACTCGGACATAAACGGGCCGATCTGTTTTGGCGGGAAATTGACTACCGCGACAACCTGTTTCCCGACCAGGTCTTCCGCCCCATAAAGATCCGTGATCTGAGCGCTCGATTTCCTGCGGCCGATTTCCGGTCCAAAATCGATGAGCAGCTTGTAGGCGGGCACACGAGCCTCGGGAAAGACCTCTGCACTGACGATCGTCCCTGCTCTTAGCTCGACTCGTTCGAAGTCTCTCCACTGGATTTCTTCCACTCAGTTTTCCTCCTCTTCGGCCAGGTGCTGGATCTCTTCTTCGTATACCTGTGACGCGGTGTGCGCAGTCGCGAGCGCATCGCCAAACGCCATGTGTGCAGCGTCGGGCGCACTCTCGCGGCGTAGCATGCGTAAGGTCACGAAAGCGGCGAGGCACAGGTGCACGACGCCGGTGAATGCGAACATGCCTGCTGCATTCGTCCAGGTCATGATCGTCGATGCGACAAAGGGACCAAGTATCGCGCCGATTCCGTACATCAAAAGCAGGCCGCTCGAGATCATCACGTAGTCGTCGGCTTCCGCGAAGTCATTGGCATGCGCGACCGCAATAGCGTAGAGCGGAAATGCGATGGCGCCCCAGAGCAGGCCGGCGACGTTGGCAGAAACGAAAGTCATGCTGCTCATCGAGGTGACGATTATTCCCGATATTCCGACACCAATCGTCGCCGCTGCGATCAGGATCTTGCGGCGTCCGATCTTGTCCGAGAGATAACCGAGCGGCCATTGTGATAATGCTCCGCCAATTACGGTCGCCGTCATGAACCATGCGGCCAGCGACGGATCCGGAGTGATGGCAGTCGTGAACACCGGCGCAAGCGACCAGAACGTGCCGTTGGCAAGTCCGGTGGCGAGGCAGCCGATCGCCGCTGCCGGGGAGATGCGAAACAGCCGCCGGAGATTCACCTCGACCGTCTGGGGGATCTCCGGGGAGGGCGATGTCGATAGGGCAACGGGAATCGCCCCCAGCGATACCAGCACCGAGGCGATCGCGAAAAGCTGCAGGCCGGACGGGTCGTACAGCAGTGTCATCATCTGCCCGGCGGCAAGCACGGTCAGCGAGATCATCGCGTAGGTCGAGAACACGGCGCCGCGGTTCTCGTTCGTGGAGCGTTCGTTCAGCCAGCTTTCGATGACGACGTAGAGCACGGCAAAGCAGAACCCGGAAATTGCGCGTAGCAAGGCCCACGCCACGGGGCTGAGGAAGAGCCCGTGCACCAGCGGTGCCGATGAACCCAGCGCCGTCATCGCGAGAAACACGCGCACGTGGCCGACACGGGCGACGAGATCGCCACCACGCAGGCAACCCAGGGTAAAGCCCAGGAAATAGGCCGCGCCCATGACGCCGATCGAGACCGTGGAGAACGCTTCCAGCGAGGCACGAACCGGCAGCAGCGTGCCCTGCAGACCCTGGCCGGTGAGCAGTATGGATACGCCGATCAGCAGCGCGGCAACAGGGGCGAGAGCATGCTTCATGGCAGCGAATTCTGGTCTTTCGAGCGGCGCTTTGGAAGCGAAACCCGGGGAATGACCGGAAATGACCAGCCGCAAGGGGGTTCGGACAAGATGGCTGCACCCGGGAACCGGATGATTAACGTCGACGCCGATATCGACAATCGGCCCGGATGGAGACTGACTATGACTGGCAATTACGAATCGAAGCCGCGAGCACGGCGACCTGGCTGGATCTGGGTCTGGGCCGCGCTGGTCATCTACTTTGCCCTGGAGGTTGCGAGGCTGTCATGAAGACGCGTACGGCGAACATCTGGGTCTACGACGACAATGGATGTGATGTAGTGCCGCCGTTCCTCGTGGGTGAAGTGGCCGGCAGCCTGTCTGTCGACGAGGACCGGCAGCAGCTGCGGCAGTTTGCCGAGTCCATCATCGACTGGCTGGAACGCACCGAGCGCTCTGGAGGAGCGAAGATATACAGGTTGCCGTGATGGCCCGGCCTGAGCGCTTCAGCCCTCGCGGCTGCGCATGATCGGGCGCGCGACGCCGACCGTGAGCTTTTCGCCCAGCACTTCCCGACGGAACCGGAATAGTTCTGCGGGCCGGCCGCGTCCGACGGTCGCGGTACGACCCACCGGTTCGACGAGATCTGCCGAGGTAATCAGGCGCCGGAAGTTCTGTTTGTGCAGCTTCGCTCCGGATAGCGCCTCGACGACCCGTTGCAGCTGGAGGAGCGTAAATTCACCCGGCATCAGGTCGAAGACGACGGGCCGGTACGCCAGCTTGCCGCGCAGTCGACCGAGGGCCGTTGCGAGTATGCGGCGATGATCAGAGGCGAGGGGTATCCCCATGTCGGCGTAGGCGGATATGTCTTCAGGATACGGTTCCCTGTTCGCGGCGCAGGCATCCCGAACGGCCTCGTACACCAGGCCCGCTTCATACAGTAGCTCGTAGCGCTCGTGCGCCAGCACGGCATCCATGTCCGGTGCTGCCGCACCGCCGAAGGTCACGTTCACTCGTTCCTGCCGCTCCCTGCGCTTGTGTTCCTTCTTGGCCTTGTTCACCCACGCGCGCAGCGAAGGCTCGATGTGCCCGTCCAGTACGGCGGGCCTGCCTTGCCGCCAGTCTTCCCACGGCATGAAGCTGTACCAGTCATGCCATTCGGCGTCGTAGGTTTCGACGACGTCCTCGTGGGTCAGCGCGATATAGGCGATGGAGACGACGCGGGGTCCGCCGTCGATCTCAACGGGGTCACGGAAGCGGTTGCCGAAGGTATAAAGCTGCTCGACGTAGTACAGGTCCAGGCCGGTCTGCGCCTCGACCCAGCGCCGCAGGCTGCTCTCGAGGCTGGGATGACTGGCCGGCTCGAAAGGTCCGTTCGGCAGGGCGAGCACGGTATGTCCGGGCGTGGATGCCTCGCCCTGGTTGACGATCAGCAGGCGCGGCGTCTCGTCCGTCACTGCGACGATGACGGCGATCAGGTTAACGATGGTTTCCGTAACGTTCTGTTTCAATTCACTATTTTAGATCTATGGCCGGCCGGGGCCGGAAGCCGCTTGACACACTATATGCTCTGCGTGAGTATAAACGAATATGCTCACTTGGAGCATAAATATTTGCCCCCATATTAGAGAACACGGTTGCACGAAACGCGGGTGATTCATGCTTGCCAATCCTGACTATACGCCGGAGGTTGCCGCGGCGACCGCCTCTTATTACGAGCACGTAAAGAGCGTCATTCCAGCCGTCGAATGGCCGGTGCACGCTCCTTTTGTCGCCGCCATCAACGCGCTGAAGAAGGAACGCAATGCCGTGGTCCTGGCGCATAACTACATGACGCCGGAGATATTCCACTGTGTTGCCGACATCACAGGCGATTCACTCGCGCTGGCCCGGCGGGCTGCGGACACCGATGCCGATGTAATCGTGCTGGCGGGCGTGCACTTCATGGCGGAAACCGCGAAGCTGTTGAACCCGGAGAAGATCGTGCTGATTCCGGACATGCGCGCGGGCTGCTCGCTGGCCGAGTCGATCACCGCTGCGGATATCCGCAAGCTGCGGGCGGAACATCCCGGCGCGCCGGTCGTCACGTATGTGAACACGTCCGCGGAAGTCAAAGCCGAGTCGGACATCTGCTGCACCTCGGGCAATGCCGTTGAGATCGTCGAGTCGCTAGGCTGCGAGCAGGTCATCTTTCTGCCCGACGAATACCTTGCAAACTATGTCGCCCTGCAGACGGATGTAAAGATCATCACCTGGAAGGGCCACTGCGAGGTGCACGAGCGTTTTACACCGCAGGAACTGGAAGATTACCGCGCGAGCTACGACGAGCTGACGATCATCGCGCACCCGGAGTGCCCCCCGGACGTTCTGGCGGTGGCGGACTTTGTCGGCTCGACCGCGCAGATGAGCCAGTACGTCGAAACCCGGCGGCCGAAACGGGTACTCATGGTCACCGAATGCTCGATGAGCGACAACGTGGCGGCCGACGTGACCGACGTGGAATTCATTCGTCCCTGCAACCTCTGCCCGCATATGAAGCGTATAACGCTGCCCAAAATCTACGAGTCGCTCGAGACCCTCGAGCCGCGCGTCGAAATAGACCCGCAAGTCGCGGAAAAGGCACGCCGTGCCGTGGAACGAATGGTCCAGCACGGTTAGGAGCACTGTGATGAAGGATAACCTGCCCCTGAGAATCGCAGCCGATGACATCATCGTCGTCGGGACCGGCATGGCGGGACTCATTACCGCGCTGTCGCTGGCGCCGCGGCCCGTGACGCTGATTACGAAAACGGCCACGCTCGAGAGTGGATCGAGCCTCTGGGCCAAAGGCGGCATCGCTGCCGCGGTCGGGCCAGGAGATACGCCTGAGGCCCACGCCGAGGACACGCTTTCGGCCGGTGCCGGACTCAGCGATCCGCGGCGAGCGCTGGCGCTGACGCGCGAAGGCGCGGACAGCCTGCGCCTGCTGATTCATGAAGGCGTTCCATTCGACCGCGCGCTGGACGGCACGCTGGAGCTGGCCCGCGAGGCAGCGCACGGCCGACCACGTATCGTGCATGCCGGCGGTGATGCAACCGGCCGGGTGATCATGAGTGCGCTCATCGAGCGGGCCCGCAGGACGCCGTCCATCAATATTCTCAGGAGTGCTTTTGCGCACGACCTCATCGTTCAGGATGGTGCGGTGCGGGGGCTGCTCGTCTTCGAGCAAGACACGGGATGGAGCTGCCGGCATGCGTCACACGTCGTCCTCGCGACCGGTGGCATCGGCATGGCGTGGTGGCATACCACCAATCCCGCCGAATCGACCGGCGACGGCCTGGCCATAGCGGCACGCGCCGGTGCCGAACTGACAGACCTCGAATTCATGCAATTCCACCCGACGGCGCTGGCGGTCAACACGGAAGCGGGCAATCCAAACCTGCCCCTGCTGACGGAGGCACTGCGCGGCGCAGGGGCACTGCTCGTGGATGATGCAGGCGAGCGATTCATGACGAGCGTGCATGCCGCTGCAGAACTGGCGCCACGCGACGTGGTGGCGCGCGCAATCGAGAAGAAGCTCGCGGACGGTGGCGGTGTCTACCTCGATGTGCGTCCCGTCGTCGAGAGCGGACACATTGGCGAGTTCCCGGAGGCCGTTCATGCCTGCCGCGATGCGGGCCTCGATCCCGCGCACGATCTGCTGCCCATCGTTCCTGCCGCGCACTATCACATGGGCGGCATCCACGTTGATGACGACGGCCACAGCTCGCTCGAAGGGCTCTGGGCCTGCGGTGAAGCTGCGAACACCGGCGTCCACGGCGCCAACCGGCTCGCCAGTAACTCGCTGCTCGAGGCGGTGGTTTACGCGAGAAGGGTTGCGAGCGGCATTCAACGCATGCGTACTGCGCGCGACGAAGTCGCGCTGCCCGTCCCGGGCACGCCCGGCACGCCGGTCCCGGGAACAGAGGAGCAACTCGACACTATCATCAGGGCAACTCGCCAGTCCGTATCAAGGCATGTCGGTATCGTTCGTTCCGGGCATGGCCTGCAACGCGCGCTCCGGCATTTCCGCTCCCTGGATCGGCGGCTCGAGCAGCTTGCAATGGGTGAACTGGGCGACCCTGCAGCATCGTTCGACCGTGTGCTGCGGTGGAGCGAGGCGCGCAACCTGTTGCTCGTCGCACGACTCGTCGCGCTGGCGGCGCTGGACCGCGAAGAGAGCCGCGGCGCCCATTACCGTGAGGACTTCCCGAATCCACTGCCGGAGTGGCAACGACACCAGTCGCTGACCCTGGACCGGCTTGCATAAGCAAGCGACGGCCGCGATCTCGGAATCTGCGGACTGACAGCCTGCCACCGATACCTGAAACTCGTATCATCAGGGCAAACCCGTCGGAGTTCTTGATGTCTGTCGGCCTTTTCAATCGCGCTGTCGTGGCGGCATTGCCGTTTGTGCCCCGGCCGCTGGTCTGGCGATTCTCACGGCGCTACATTGCGGGCGTCGACCTCGAAGATGCTTACAGGACGGTCGGCGAGCTCAACGCGTCGGGTTGTTCCGCGACCATCGACGTGTTGGGCGAAGACAGCACCGACCTGGCACAGGTTCAGTCTGCTGTCGATCTGTACCTCGAAGCAATTCGCGACATCGATGCCAGGTCGCTGCGCTGCGGGATTTCGATCAAGCTTTCCGAGCTCGGTCTGCGATTCGACGTAGATCGGTGTCGCGCGGGCGTGCGTGCGCTGGTCGCAAGTGCTGCTGATCACGGCAGCTTCGTCCGGATCGATATGGAGGACTCGAGCGTGACTTCGGTGACGCTGGATATCTACCGGGAGATGAGGGGGGAGTTCGACAATGTCGGCATCGTCATCCAGTCCTGCCTGCGGCGCAGCGAAACAGACATTGCCGAGCTGTTGGCAGAGGGTCCCACCGACGTGCGTCTCTGCAAGGGCATCTACATCGAGCCCGAGCCCATCGCGTTTGTCGATCCGGAAGAAATACGCAGTTCATTCAATAGCTTACTGGAGCAATTGCTCGACGGTGGGGCGAGCCGTGTGGCGATCGCTACCCACGATCCTGCGCTCGTCGCGCATGCCGAAGCCCTGGTCGAAAAGATGGGCGTAGAAAAAGACCGCTACGAGTTCCAGATGCTCCTCGGTGTTGCCGGTACCCTGCGCCGCGACCTCGTTGCACGAGGTCATCCGCTGCGCGTCTACGTACCGTTCGGGGACCGCTGGTATGCCTATTCGATGCGGCGACTGCGTGAAAACCCGAATATCGCCGGGCATGTCGTGAGTAATTTGTTGAGCCGTTCGTAGGAGCGCGTCTCGATGCGCGAAGAGGGTCGGGGTAACTGGATTTGACTCGCGGCTTCGCCGCTCGCCCCTGCGGGGCGCACTCGCAATGCTCGTGCGTCCAAAATCGCTGCGCGATTTTGTGAACCGCCGGGCTGGTTCCATCCTGTACTCCCATCCCAACAAAAAAATGGCCGTCCCGAATAAGTAAGGACGGCCATTTTTCGTTGGAATGGTCGGGGTAACTGGATTCGAACCAGCGACTTCTACCTCCCGAAGATAGCGCTCTACCAGGCTGAGCTATACCCCGATGCGGATCTCAGGAACGGCGGCGTACCGAGAATTCGGCGAGGGCGATTAGGGCCTGCTTGTAGTCCGAGTCGGGAATGTCGGACAAGGCGCCGATCGCTACGTCGGCGGCTTCCTGAGCGCGCGCCGCAGTGTACTGGAGCGCCCGGGTGGATTCAATGATTGCCTGGATCCTTTCGAGATCGTCCAGGCCTCCCTCGAGGATCGCATTGCGGATCACTTCGCGCTCCGCCGCCTGGCCGTGCTGCATCGCGTAGATGAGCGGCAGCGTCGCCTTGCCCTCGGCCAGGTCATCGCCAAGATTCTTGCCGAGTTCGTCCGGGGACGCATCGAAGTCCAGCGCATCGTCGACGAGCTGGAATGCCATGCCGAGATTTCGCCCGTATTCGATCATCGCCGCTTCGTCTTCCCCGGAACGTTCCGCCAGCACGGCGGCAATCTGGGCGCCGGCTTCGAACAGCCGGGCTGTCTTGCGATAGATGACCTGCCGGTATGAGTCTTCGGTCGTGTCCGGATCGTGCACGTTCATGAGCTGCAGGACTTCGCCCGCCGCGATGGTGTTCGTGGCGTCCGCCAGAATCTGCATAACGCGCATCCTGCCGATGTCGACCATCATCTGGAATGCGCGCGAGTAAAGGAAGTCACCGACGAGGACGCTGGCCTGGTTGCCGAAGACGGTATTGGCCGAGTCCTTGCCACGGCGCCTGGAAGACGAGTCGACCACGTCGTCGTGCAGCAACGTCGCCGTATGGATGAACTCGATAATGGCCGCCGCGCGTACGTGCTGCTCGCCCTCGTAGCCGAAGGCGCGGGCCGCCAGAAGGACGATAAGCGGCCGTAGCCGCTTGCCGCCGCTCGCCACGATATAATGGGATACCTGCGAGACGAGCGCCACGTCGCTCTCGAGGCTCGCCGAAATAAGGCGGTCGACAGCCGCCATGTCCTCGCGCGCGAGGTTGATTACCGCGTCGAAGGGGACGGTTTCCAGTGGTTTTTCTGCCGCGTGCATAGGATCTGGATAATGCCTGAAAGAATCATTCTAAGCGACCCGCATACGCCCATATACGGCGCGGTTTCTGATATCGCAAGCCTTTGAAAAGAAGCCGGAATTTGCGGGTGCCCGGCGTTGACCCGGGCCGGTGGAATCTATAGAATTCCCGCTCTTTTGCGATGTCCGCCGTGCGAGAGATCCATGTCGAACTCGAGGCGCCCGCAAAAATGACTTAATTCTCAGTAAGTTGCGTGATAAGTGCAACTTACGCGACGGAGCAAATACGATGTATGCGGTTTTTCGCACCGGCGGCAAACAGTACCGCGCGGCAAAGGGTGACGTCCTGCGCCTCGAAAAAATCGAGGCTGACGAGGGCGCAACGGTTACGTTCGACGAGGTCCTGCTGATTGGCGAGGGCGCCGACGTCAAGGTCGGTGATCCACTCTTGTCCGGCAGTAGCGTCAGCGGCAAGGTCCTGAGCCAGGGCAAGACGAAGAAGGTCAACGTCGTAAAGTTCAAGCGGCGCCAGAACTACCTGCGCCAGGGCTCGCACCGGCAGTTCTACACCGAGGTAGAAATCACCGGAATCAGCGGCTCGGGCGCGAAGACAGCAGCGCCCAAGAAAGAAGCCGAGGAAAAACCGGCTGCGAAGGATGAGGCTGAGGCCAAGCCGGCCGCGAAAAAGAAGGCGGCCAAGAAGACGGCTGCCAAAAAAGCTGCATCGAAGAAAACCAGCAACAAGAAGACCGCCGCCAAGAAAACCGCGGCGAAAAAGAAGGCTGCAAAGAAGACTTCTTAACAGGACAGGTACAGATCAATGGCACATAAAAAGGCAGGCGGCAGCAGTAAGAACGGCCGCGATTC
>Ga0209536_100002601_pt1 | contig 29438 bp, 21 predicted proteins | sample DeeMarSeWOR28_12_FD_187461 | JGI IMG/M metagenome (GOLD analysis project Ga0209536, IMG submission 187461) | Marine sediment microbial communities from White Oak River estuary, North Carolina - WOR-2-8_12 (SPAdes) (version 2) | ecosystem: Environmental > Aquatic > Marine > Intertidal zone >...
CGCTCCGCTTGCGCTCAGCAGACCCATGTAATAGACCATATTGAATGCCCAGGCAAGCGTAATCTGCAACCGCCAGGATGTATCCCCCTGATTCCGACCTCGCTGTCCTTCTCGGCCGCAGCATCGCGCCGTCCCTCATTCAAAAGCTTGGAAAATAAACTATAACAAATTGATTTCACATTGAATAAAACTGCTGATCCGTTCATTTCTTCTGAGAAAAAAACTTTGGTACATGAACATTTTTTTCTTGACAAACAACCCGCATCTTCTATAAAGAATTCTAAGAACTAAATCACATTCAGAAAACATATGGGCATACAGGAACGCAAAGAGCGTGAGCGGGAACGCCGCCGCCAGCAGATCATCGTAGCGGCCAAGCGCGTGTTTTCCGCAAAGGGCTTCAACAAGGCGACAATGGAAGACATCGCCAAGGAAGCCGAGCTCAGCCCGGGCACGATCTACATTTACTTCAAAAACAAAGACGAGCTTTATGCTTCGCTTTCCCTTCGAATTCTAAAACATCTAAACATACGCCTCGAACACGTCAAGAACGAAACTTTTCAGGATCACGGAGAACGCATCGCCTCGCTAAAGCAGGCCTTGTACGACGTTTATGAATTCGACCCGCTGATTCTGATCAACATGTTTCATCTTCAATCCAGTGAAACCCTCAAAAACCTGTCCCCGGAGCTGCTCGCGGAAATCAAGGAACTCTCCCGCAGCTCCCTGGGGTCGATGGCCGACATATTTGAAGAGGGTATCAACAAGGGCGCATTTATCGAGCAGCACCCGATCGCGCTGGCCGACATCCTGTGGGCTATGTTTTCCGGAATCATCCTCTGGGAAGAAAGCAAGCGCATCATCAACAAGGAAAAAGACTACCTGAAGCCGACGCTGGAAGTGGCCTTTGATATATTTCGTCAGGGCATTTCGGCTCAGAAGTAAATTCATCGAAGCGTCAATCACCGTCGCAGCCTGCGCACTTTATAAGAAAGGAGGGATGGCACCAGATACGGGTAGAGGAGAAACAACAGAGCGGCTGCAGAAACATCCGGTCAACAGACAACCTCAATCGAAGGAGTGTGATCTATGGCAGAAAAAGAAGTAGTGGAAACCTCAGAAGCTCAGATTGCCGTGCACTGGGGAGAAGAAGAGTTCTATCATCCATCCGCCAAATTCATTGCCCAGGCCAACATGGCCGACGAGTCGGTTTACGATCGCTTTAGCCTGGACAATTTCCCGAACTGCTACAAGGAGTATGCGGACCTGCTCGACTGGTACGAATACTGGGATGAAATTCTCGACACCAGCGATGCCCCCTGCTTCAAGTGGTTCAAGGGCGGCAAGATCAATGCCAGCTACAACTGTGTGGACCGTCACCTGCCGAAATACAAGAACAAAACGGCGATCCACTTTGTCCCGGAGCTGGAGGAGGAAAAGGTCGATCACGTCACCTATCAGGAGCTCTACGTACGGGTCAACGAAATGGCGGCCCTGCTGCGCGATTTTGCCGGCCTGAAAAGAGGCGATCGGGTCACCCTGCATCTGCCGATGTCGGCCGAACTTCCCATCACCATGCTGGCCTGCGCCCGGCTGGGAGTGATCCACTCCCAGGTCTTCGGCGGCTTTTCGGGCAAGGCCTGTGCCGACCGGATCGTCGACTCCGGCAGCCGCGTGCTGATCACCATGGATGCCTATTACCGCGGCGGCAAGTTGCTCGATCACAAGGAAAAGGCCGATCAGGCAGTTACACTGGCCGCAAAAGAAGGACAGAAGGTCGACAAGGTCCTGATCTGGCAGCGTTATGCCGGCAAGTATTCCGGCGCCCCCGACATGGTCAAAGATCGCGATTTCTTTGTCAACGACGTGCTCAAGGACTACTACGGCGCGCGGGTGGAGCCGGAAAAAATGAACGCCGAAGAGCCGCTGTTTCTGATGTACACCAGCGGCACCACCGGCAAGCCCAAGGGCTGCCAGCATGGCACCGGCGGCTACCTGGCCTACACGGCCGGCACCTCCAAGTACGTTCAGGACATCCATCCCGAGGATGTCTACTGGTGCATGGCCGATATCGGATGGATCACGGGCCACTCCTACATCGTTTACGGGCCCCTGGCCATCGCCGCATCATCGGTGATTTACGAGGGCATTCCCAACTATCCGGATCCGGGACGTCCCTGGCGGATCGCCCAGGACCTGGACGTGAACATCTTCCACACGGCGCCCACCGCCATCCGCGCCCTGCGCAAGATCGGCCCGGACGAGCCCGCCAAGTACAACTACGAGTTCAAGCACATGACCACCGTGGGCGAGCCGATCGAGCCCGAGGTCTGGAAATGGTATTACAAGTCGGTGGGCAAGGGCAAGGCCGCCATCGTCGACACCTGGTGGCAGACCGAAACCGGCGGTTTTCTGTGCAGCACACTGCCGGCCCTCAAGCCTATGAAACCCGGCAGCGCCGGACCGGGCATGCCCGGCATCCACCCCATCGTCTATGACGACGAGGGGGCCGTCGTGGAGGCCGGTGCGGGCAAGGCCGGCAACATCTGCATCCAGAACCCCTGGCCGGGGATGTTCCAGACCATCTGGGGGGATCGGGATCGCTTCGTGGACACCTACTTCGCCCGCTACTGCAAGGATCCCAAGAGCAAGAAATGGCAGGATTGGCCGTACATGACCGGCGACGCCGCCGTGGTGGCCGCCGACGGGTACGTGCGCATCCTGGGACGGATCGACGATGTCATCAACGTCTCCGGTCACCGCCTGGGCACCAAGGAGATCGAGTCCGCCGCACTGGTATGCGAAGAAGTTGCCGAAGCGGCAGTGGTGCCGGTGAACCATGAGATCAAGGGCAAGGAGCCGGATCTGTACGTGGCGCTCAAACCGGGTTTGAAGGCCTCCGCCGATCTGGCCAAGAAGATCTCCGACACCATATCCGAGGAAATCGGCAAGATCGCCAAACCGCGCAAGGTCTGGATCGTCGCGGACATGCCCAAGACCCGATCGGGCAAGATCATGCGCCGGGTGCTGGCCTCGATCTCCAACGCACAGGATGAAGGGGATGTGACCACCCTGGCCAATCCGGAAATTGTGACGGAAATCAAGAAAATGGTTCAGGGATAAAGCGATAGAGCGTTAGAGCTGCAAAGCCCTGTGACCGTTGTGTTGCTGAAAGGGAGCCGGCCCCTTTGTGGGGCCGGCCCCAATACATCCAACCTTAGCCCCGTTTGTTGACGAAAGGAGGTGATAACCAAACCGTGAGGCGCTGAATCGGCGCATATCCGAATTTCTTTCGACAACAGTCAATTGCATTGACGATTGCACAGGAGGAAAAAATGAGTGGAACAACTTGGGTCTACATTATGCTCGGCCTTTACATTATCTACTGCTTCTATTGGGGTTTGAAGGGGTATTTCTCCGAAAAAACCTCCGCCGGGTATGCTATTGCAGGCCGTTCCATCCCCTTTATCGCCTTTTTGATGGCGGCTACCGCCGCCTCATTCTCCGGGTGGACCTTTATCGGACACCCGGGGCTGATCTGGCGTGATGGACTGGCCTATGCGTTTGCCTCCTTTTATGTTCTGACCATTCCGATCACCGGCACCTTCTTCGCCAAACGGAACTGGCTCATGGGCAAGCGCTATGGATTCATCACCCCCGGCGACATGTTCGCCTACTACTACAACACCGAAGCGGTTCGTTGGCTGGTGGTCTTCACCGCGTTTCTCTACTCGATGTTTTACTCCGCGGTGCAGCTGATGGCCTCAGCGGCCCTGTTTCATTGGGTGGCCGGTGTGCCGGTGACCTTCGGCGCTATCTTCATGGCCTTTATCGTGTGGTTCTATGTCTGCTCCGGCGGACTGAAGGCCAGCACCTGGGTCGGCGTGCTGCAGTTCATCCTGCTGGTGGGCGGTATCATTCTACTGGGCTTTTTTGTCATCACCTCCGATGCCATCGGCGGCTGGTCCGCGTTTCAGACCAAGATGGCCGCATGGCCCGATGACATGAAGTTCAGGATGTTGAAGGTGCCGCGGGTGATCAACTGGGGCCTCGGAGCGGCTCCGGGCGAAACCGTCTGGACCGCCGTGATGGTTCTCACCTACATGTTCGCCCTGATGGGCATTCAGTCCTCACCGGCCTTTACGCTCTGGAACTTCGGCATCAAATCCCCGAAGCCGCTGGCCTGGCAGCAGGCCTTCATGTCCACGTTCGTGGTCGGCTTCGCCCTGTTCTACTTCACCGCTTTTCAGGGCATGGGAGGCCGCATCCTTCAGCTGCAGGGGGTGCTGGAACTCACCAAGGACTCTGACCTGGTGCCCAAACTGATGGTGGAGTACCTGCCACCGTTTGTTTTGGGGGTCGTGTTCATGGGTGCCATCGCCGCCATTCACTCCACCGCGGCACCGTACATCGGCACCGGCGGTTCGATCCTGCTGCGTGACGTCTACTGGCGTTACATCCGCAAGCAGCAGGCCGGCCATGCCGAGCAGATCTGGGTCAACCGACTGCTGGCCACCGTCGTGACCATCGCCGCCCTGTCGGTGGGTCTTACCTCAAAAGCCGCGCTGGTTATTCTCGGCGCCCTGGCAACCGCCTTCGGGTTCGTCATGTACGTGCTGCTGCTGGGCGTGCACTGGGGATTCAGGTTCCCGAGCATCGGTGCCACCTTGGGAGTGCTGGCCGGCATGGTAGCGGTCTTTCTGACCTACTACGTCTGGAGATACCCGCTGTCGATGCACTGCGCCTTCTGGGGCACCTTTATCGGCCTGGTGGTTGCCTATCTGTGCCGGGCCATCGGGTTCAAGGACAACGAGGAAACCATCAAGCGCCAGAACGAGGTGCGCGCTTTCCTTGACGACATCGACGCGCCCAGCGAATCCGGCAAGAAGTGGCGCGGGGTCATGAAGGTCTTCGTGCCGGTGTGGTATTTCTTTGCCATCGGCCCGGCCTGTATTCTGGGCAACAACGCCTTCTCCTTTGCCGGCTTCCCGCCCCTGTGGTCATGGCAGATCTTCTGGTGGATCACCGGTATCGTCATGATGTGGATGCTGTGCTTTAAAGCCGAACTGGCCACTACTTCCGCAACCCAGATCGAACGGGCCGAGAAGGAAACCATGATCGTGGTCAAAGAGGCCTAAAGATAACCCTTGAAGCCTAAAGGAGAGTTTCAAATGACTGATGACTTTTTTTGGATGCTGGGTATCGTTATTTTCTGCATCCTGTTCACCGCCTCCTTTGGTTGGGGGCTCTGGGGATAGGAAGATAGCGACAAATAAACCATAACCGCCGGCCGGGAGAACCCGTTTCTCTCGGCCGGTATCGATCTATTGCGTATCAAATCCATACGGCTATCCGGCGCCTTCCTTGCAACGGACCGCACAATTTTGAATCTTGTTGATTTCCGCGGAATCTGGTAAAGGCTGTTTCGTATATTCGCCAAATCAGAGCGGACCCCTCCTGTTGGATCTGTGGTGTGTTTTGTTCGAAGCTGGCAGAAGCGCGAAAAGGGCGGATTGGTTCCGACAGGACAATAAAGACATAAACGATCCGAGCTGAGATCTTAACCATAAATAGCAACCCGATAAGACTTTAACAAAGGAGGAGATGAAAATGGCGAACCCGTACGATGAAGCTTTTCAGAAATCGATCGAGGATCCGAACGGTTTCTGGGGAAAGGCAGCGGAAGACATCACCTGGTACAAAAAGTGGGACAAGGTGCTCGATGACTCCAACCCGCCTTTTTACCGCTGGTTTACCGGCGGCGAGCTCAATACCTGCTACAATGCACTCGACGTGCACGTGGAAAACGGTCTCGGCGATCAGGCGGCGATGATATACGACAGCCCTGTCACCGACACCATAAAAACCTATACCTACAGCCAGCTGCGCGATGAAGTCGCCAAATTTGCCGGTGCTCTGGCCGGACTCGGTGTTACCAAAGGCGATCGGGTCATCTGCTACATGCCGATGATCCCCGAGGCGGTGATCGCCATGCTCGCCTGCGCCCGCCTGGGTGCGGTTCACTCGGTAGTTTTCGGCGGGTTTGCCTCCAAGGAGCTGGCGGTGCGCATCAATGACGCCAAACCCAAAGTGATCGTCTCGGCTTCCTGCGGCATCGAAGTGGCCAAAGTCATCAAGTACAAGCCCTTGCTCGACGAGGCGATCAACCTTGCCGATTATAAACCCGAGAAATGCGTCATCTTCCAGCGGCCGATGGAAAAAGCCTCGATGGTCGCCGATCGGGACCTCGACTGGGCAGAGCTGGTGGCCGGCGCCAAACCGGTGGACTGCGTGCCGGTGGCGGCCACCGATCCGCTCTATATCCTCTACACCTCGGGCACCACGGGGATTCCCAAGGGCGTAGTGCGCGACAACGGTGGTCACGCGGTTGCCCTGAAATGGACCATGAAGAACATTTACAACGTCGACAAGGGGGATACCTACTGGGCGGCTTCGGATGTGGGCTGGGTGGTCGGCCACTCCTACATCGTTTACGGACCGCTGCTGCGGGGCTGCACCACGATCCTATTCGAAGGCAAACCGGTCGGCACACCGGATGCCGGTGTGTTCTGGCGGGTGATCGCTCAGCACAATGTCCGAACGCTGTTTACGGCCCCGACGGCCTTCCGGGCCATCAAACGCGAGGACCCCAGGGCCGAACTGGTCAAAAAACATGACCTGTCGAATTTCTACGCACTGTTTCTGGCCGGCGAACGCCTCGATCCGGACACCCTCAAGTGGGCCGAAGAGGCGCTGCAGGTGCCGGTCATCGACCACTGGTGGCAAACCGAAACCGGCTGGGCCATCGCAGCCAACTGCCTGGGTATCCACCAGTTTTCGGTCAAACCCGGATCACCCACCAAACCGGCTCCGGGCTGGAACATGATGGTTCTCGATACGGAGACCAAAGAGCCGATCAAACCCGGTGATATCGGCGCTCTGGTCGCCAAGCTGCCGCTGCCCCCCGGAACCCTGCCGACCCTCTGGAACAACGATGCCGGCTTTCTGAAAGCTTACATGGATCTGTTCCCCGGTTATTATGCCACCCACGATGCCGGTTTTATCGATCAGGAAGGCTACGTTTGGGTGATGACGCGCACCGACGACATCATCAATGTCGCCGGTCACCGGTTGTCCACCGGCGGGATGGAAGAGGTGCTGGCCGATCACCCGGATGTGGCCGAATGCGCCGTGCTGGGGGTCGATGACAAGCTCAAAGGACAGGTGCCGGTGGGCTTTATTGTGCTCAAGGCCGGAGTGGATCGCGCCGAAAGCGACATCGTCAAGGAAGTTATCCAGATGGTGCGTGATCGAATCGGTCCGGTTGCATCTTTCAAAACCGCCACCGTGGTCAAGCGTCTGCCGAAAACCCGTTCCGGCAAAATCCTGCGGGGCACCATTCAAAAGATTGCCGACAACAAGGAATGGAAGATGCCGGCCACCATCGATGACCCGGCCATTCTGGGTGAAATCGAAGAGGCCCTGGAGGGGATCGGATTGGCCAAATCGAGAAAGGAATGATCAACAACTTGTGCGTCATTCACGGGTGAAAATTCAATTGTCCGGAAATCCCGCGGCAATGTTACTATGCACCTGAAAATAGCCGGCACCACGGATCCTTCCGGTGCCGGCTATCGGTTTCAATCGAGATGTCGTCAGAACTCCCCGCCCGTGAAGTTTGGTAAAACCGGTTCAAAGCCGGAAGATCGGTAACCGGGATGGGTTAGGTTGTTTACATGGGGAAAAAGATTCTCATAGTCGATGATGAACCGAGTATCATCGTACCGTTGCAGTTTCTCATGGAGCAGAACGGGTATGATACGATGGTGGCCTTCAGTGGAGAGGAGGCCATGGAATCCATTCTCGCGGACCCGCCCGACCTGATCCTGTTGGATATCATGCTGCCGATTATCGATGGCTTCGAGGTTTGCCAGCGGGTCCGGGAAAGATCGGAACTGGATCATGTCCGGATCATCATGATCACCGCCATGGGCAGCGAGGCCAACATTGCCAAGGGTTTGGCGCTGGGAGCCGATGCCTACATCACCAAACCGTTTTCCAACGCCGCAGTTGTGGAGAAGGTGAGAGAACTCCTTAAGCAGAAAGATGAAACGAAGTAATATTTTCTGGTTGTTTGCCGTTGCCAGCGCTGCATTCACCGTCCTGGTGGTTGCCAGCCTGGCTTTTCTATTCTGGCAGCAGCTGCCCCCGACAGAAAAAGATCTGGTCGCCCGCCTGGCCCACGATTACATCGGATACATTTTCAGTGCGGCGGTTTTTCTGCTGGCCGGTCTCGGCTTCGCTCTGGACTGGCTCTTTCGCCTCTACATTCTGCCGCTCGACAAGCTAGCCGAAGAGACCCGCTTGATTCACTCGGTGAATCCATCGCACCGCATCCACCTGGAGGGAAGCCGTGACATCGTGCGGCTGGTAAACATCATCAATGAATCGGCCGACCAGTACGAATACCTCAACAGCCAGCTGAACACGGAAATCGAGAGGGCACGGGCCGATGCCGACGAGGAAAAGAACATCCTGGCCGCCGTTATGGCCGAGCTGCCGGAAGGGGTGTTGATCTGCAACAAAGATGGGCGGATCCTGCTCTACAATAAACGCGCCCGCCGCTACCTGGTCGGTGAAATCGGCAGCATAGAATCATCCGACGTCTCCCCCGGTCGATTCATCGGTCTCGGACGTTCGGTCTTCGGCGTGATCGACAAACATCTGATCGTTCACGCCCTGGATGAAATTGCCCGCAAACTCAAAAGCGAAGATGCGGACATCGCATCTTACTTCGTAACCATGGGCGCCGACCAGCGACTGTTGCGGGTCGAAGCCGTGCCGCTTCTCGACCATCGAAGACAATTCACCGGATTCGTCCTCATTTTCCGTGATATCACCCGGCAAATGGAATCCGGCAGCCGGCTGAACGTACTGCTGCGTTCTCTGGGCCGCGGCACTCGCGCCTCTCTGGCCAGCATCCGGGCCGCCATCGAGGCGATCATCGAGTATCCGAATATGGACAGTGGAAAGCTGCAGAAGTTCAAGGAAATCATCCACAGCGAGACGATCAACATCGGACGCATCATCGATGACGCCACCAGCAGTCATTTCATAAACCTGCGGTCGTACTGGCCCCTGACCCAGATGAGCGGCCGGGACATGCTGGCCGCAACGGCCAGAAAAGCCGAGGAGATCCTCGGCATTGACATTCTCACCGAGGCAGCCGACGAAGACCTGTGGTTGAAGGTGGACAGCTATTCGATCATTTCTGCCCTGACATTTCTGCAAAAGCAGCTGATCGAGGTGACCGGCAGCCACCGTTTGATTTACAAAATGGCGAGGGAGGGCCGGTTTGCCTGCTTTGACATTATCTGGGAGGGAAAACCGGTTCGGCCGGAGACCCTCCGAAAATGGGAAGAACAGCCGGTTGCTGTCGACCGGCAGGCACTTTCATCCACACTCAAAGAAATCATCGAACAGCACGCTGCCGAAATCTGGTCGCACGCATACAAGGACAGGCAAAAGGCCTACCTGCGCCTGTTGTTCCCGGTTGCCGAATCGGTGGAAAACGGGCGCATCCGAAACCTGACCATTCTTCCCAAGAGCCGGCCGGAATTTTTCGACTTCGACCTGTTCAGCCAGCCGGGCCAGCGTCCGGAACTGGATCAACACCTGCTGCCGGAGCTCACCTACACAGTATTCGATACGGAGACCACCGGCCTGGACCCCCAGGGAGGCGACGAGATACTTTCAATCGGTGCCGTCAGGATCGTCAACAATCGAATCCTGAGGGAAGAGTGTTTCGATCAGCTCGTCGATCCGCGGCGCCGGATACCGGAGGAATCGATTCGGATTCACGGCATCCTGCCGGAAATGGTAACCGGGCAGCCTCCAATCGAAAAGGCCCTGCCTTCTTTTCTCCAGTTTAGCGAAGATACAATCCTGGTGGCCCACAATGCCGCTTTCGACATGCGCATGCTGCAGTTGAAAGAAGAGCTCTCCGGGGTCCGGTTTTCCAACCCGGTCCTCGACACCATGCTGCTGTCGGCCGTGGTGCAGCCCGGGCAAAAGGATCACGACATGGAGGGCATCGCCGCCCGCCTGGGGATCAGTATCGTCGGCCGTCACACTGCCCTGGGAGATGCCCTGGTGACAGCGGAGATATTTCTGAAGCTGATTCCGCTATTGAAAAAGCAGGGCATCGCGACACTCGGGCAGGCCCGCAGTGCTTCCAGAAAGACCTATTACGCCCGCCTGAAATACTAACCCCCCCTCAAAATGCGTCTAAAGCTCCCGGACTGCGTTGCGGGTCGGCTCGAATTGCTCGCATACTGACGTGTATGCTCCTCTTTCGCGCCACCCCACGCCTTGTCCTGAACGCCGATACACTATTTTGAGGAGGATTTTTACCCTGGCTTTGAAGCCCCCCGCGTATCTGCCGGTTGCGTTTTACACCTCTATACTGACCGTCTTGATGGGCAGGGTGAAGGAAAAGGTAGACCCCTTGCCTGGCTGGCTTTCCACCCAGATCCGCCCGTTGTGAAAATCGATGATCCTTCGCGTGATGGCCAACCCCAGGCCGCTTCCCCGCGGCCGGCCCTTGGTCACATGGCGGATCTGGCGAAACTCGTCGAAGATAACGTTCTGGTCCGATTCATTGATGCCGATGCCGTTATCGCGCACGTTCACCTGCATCCGGTCGGCAGCCACCTGCAGGTCGATGTCGATCTTCCCGTGGTTGTCACGGCAGAATTTGACGGCATTGGATATCAGGTTGACCATTGCCTGAATCAGCCGATCCCGATCACCGGTAATCAGCGGCACGTTTTCGGGCAGCCGGCAGCCAACATTGATCTTCTTTTCTTCAATCAGCTGGTTGGTGGTTGTCAGGGCATCCTCAATCACCTCTTTGAGATTCAGGTGCGAAATATGCCAGTCCATCGCGCCGGTTTCAATCTTCTGAAAATCGAGGACTTGATTGATCAGGCGGGTCAGGCGCTCGCTCTCCTTGACGATGATCGATGTGAAGCTGCGGTGCTGCTGGGAGTCGAGTTTCGGGTTGGTATGCAGGATTTCCGCGATGGACCGAACGGACGTCAGCGGTGTACGCAGCTCGTGGGTCACGGTGGAAATGAACTCGTCTTTGAGGCGATCGAGCTCCTTCAATCTTTCATTGGCGGCCTTGAGCTCGTTGGTGGCGATTTCCAGCTCCCGGCTGTAAGCGATGACCTGCCGTGTTTCATCGAGGATGTTCATCACCTCGTCGATGCCCAGCGGTTCCTCCTTGGCAACGGTTCCCACGACCACCCGTGCCGAAGCAGATCCGATCGTACCGGCCAGCAGTTTTTCAACGTGGCTGACCAGCGCGGCGTCGGCGGTCATCGACTGGTTCAAATCGATGGCATGGCGACTGGCGTACTCGGCCAGCATCTCCTCTGTCCGCTCGGGCCCCATGAACCGATTCAGCAGGGAACGCAGGTCGCCCACCTGGGCGGTGCCGCGCCAAAGGCTCGATCCGCCGGAGTCGACCGAATACTTGAACACATCGACGAAAAACGTTGCCTGGGTGTGTTCAATGGCGCTGGGCACACCGAAAAGCGAGACACCCACAAACATCGTGCAGTTTGCCAGCAGACTCCAGAAAACGGCATGGGCAATATGATCGAGATCGGTCAAACCGAATAGATGAAAGGGTTTGAGCAGGGCGATACCAAAAGGGCCTTTGGCGACAATCTCCGTGGGCAGGAACCCTGCTTGTACCAGGGACGGAATCACCAGCGTGTAGCCCCAGACGAAAAAGCCGGCAATCAGACCGCTCATCGCTCCGGCCTTGGTGCCGCGCTTCCAGAAGATGCCGGCCAAAATCGATGGTGCGAACTGGGTCACCGCCACGAAGGAAATCAAGCCGATGGAAACCAGCGAGTAGTATTCACCGACGAAGCGGTAGTAGGCATAGCCGAGCAGCAACACGAGAACGATACTGCCGCGGCGGATCGAAAGCAGTACGTTGCTCAGATCGCTTCTTTGCGCCAGCCCCAGCAAAGGCCAGCGCAGCATCACGGGCATTACCAGATCGTTGCAGATCATCGTCGACAGGGCGATGGTTGCCACGATCACCATCCCGGTTGCAGCCGACATCCCGCCGATGAACACCAGCAGGGCCAGAACCGGCCGGTTCATTTCCATCGGCAGGGTCAACACGAAGGTGTCCGCGTCCGCACCGCTGCCCTGGAAATGAAGAACGCCGCCGAAGGCGATGGGCAGCACGAAGATGTTGATGGCCAGCAGGTAAAGGGGGAAGAGCCAGATGGCTTTGTTGAGGTGGTCTTCATTGACGTTTTCCACCACGATGACCTGAAACTGGCGGGGCAGAAACATTACGGCCATCATGGAGAGCAGGATGTGGATGCACCAGTTGGCATACATACCGGGCCGGCTGCCCATGGTCAGAGATTGACGCAGCTCGGGCATCGACCGGGCCTTTTCAAAGATATCGCCGAACCCCTGGTAGATGCCGTAGGTGACAAACACGCCGACCGCCAGAAAGGCGATCAACTTGACGATCGACTCGAAGGCAATGGCCGCCACCAGGCCTTCGTGCCGTTCGGTCGCCTCCAGGTGCCGGGTGCCAAACAGGATGGTGAAAACGGCCAGTATCAGGGCGATGTAAAAAGCGGTGTCTTTAAAGACCGGAACTTCTGCAAAATGGCGGGGGAGGCTCGTGAGGGGGAAATCGATCACGATCAGGTAGCTGGTCGCGATGGCCTTCAGCTGCAGTGAGATGTAGGGGATGATCCCCAGCACGGCAATGATGGTCACAACGCTTCCCAATGCGGTGCTCTTGCCGTAGCGGGAAGCAATGAAATCCGCAATGGAAGTGATCCGGTGAATTTTACTGATGCGGATGATTTTGCGCAGCACCAACCATCCGAGGGCTGCCACCAGAGTGGGTCCGATGTAAGTGGGCAGAAAGCCGAGCCCGAACGTTGCGGCCCGGCCGACACTGCCGTAAAAGGTCCAGGCGGTGCAATAAACCGCCAGGGAGAGGGCGTAGATATAGGGATTGCTGACCAGGCTCATGCCGATTTCCGCATGCCGGTCACCGATAAAAGCGATGGCAAACAGCAGGCCGATGTAGCTGAAGGAGAAGAAGAGAACTGTCTCGGTGGATAGCACGGGTTTTCACCTCAGGTCCGAAGGCGGTTTCGATTCGCGAACCTGGTTTCTGGTCACATACCGGATAAAGACGATCACCAGCAGCCACACCCCGAAACAGTAATGGTAGAGGACCGGAATGCCGAGCAGGTCCGATTCGATGTTAAACAGGGAGATAATGGGGTAGTTGAACAACACGAATCCCAGCAAAAACAACCCTACCAGTCGTCTGCCTTTGATCGATTCGGGTGTCATTGTTCTGCGGCTCCTTGCGGTATCTGGTTGGCGGTGCTGTCGTTACAGGTAGCTTCGGCCATCACGGTGCTTTCGGAAAAGCCGACAAAAATTCATGAACAAGCGGGTTGCAGCTGGAGTGGACAACGATATGGTCGATCCCGTTTCAAGATGCCGATTGGAGAGGCTGCGCGTCGGCGCGCCGGTTTCGAGTATAATCGAAACGGATTGCGGAGTCAATGCAGCGACCCGTGCAAGGCAGGGCAATCGGTTTTCCGCCTATTGTGTTGGCGCTTTGACCGGATATCTGATACAGCAGAGCGAAGTTCACCACGGGCAACGCACCGCCAGAGGCTTACCGCTGATAGCATGGCCATACACAAGATCTACATCGACCGCGAAGTATCAGGCAACCCGCTGATTCCCGAAATCTGCGCCCGGTTGAATCTGCCGGCTGAAACGGTCGACTCCTACCGGCAGGTATTTGCCGCGGTATCTGCAACCGACGACCCGATCGCCGCCGGCAAGCAGGTGCTGTTTCTGACCCGCAACCGGGGGGCTTTCATCAAGAGTTGCCCCGGAACCCGCGAGTACCTGTGCTGCGACTACCAGATCCTGCATATCGGGACCTACTGCAGTATGGATTGCTCCTACTGCATTATGCAGAGTTATTTTCACCCGCCGGTACTGCAGTTTTTTGTCAACCATGAAGATCTGCTGGCCGAGCTCCGCAGGCTCTTTGCACGGCAGACAATCAGCCGCATCGGCACCGGCGAGTTTACCGACAGCATGATCTGGGATATCTGGACCGATCTTTCGCTCGATCTGGTGCCGGCATTCGCCCGTCAACGCCAGGCGGTTCTGGAGCTCAAAACCAAAACCACGGCTGTCGACAAACTGCAAAAAATTGACCACAACCGAAAAACCATCGTGGCATGGTCGCTGAACACCGATCGGGTCATCCGTCAGGAAGAACGCGGGACCGCTTCGCTGGCGGCCCGCATCAAGGCGGCGGCCCGCTGCCAGCGATGGGGGTATCCATTGGCGTTTCATTTCGATCCGATGCTGCTCTACGACGGCTGCGAAGCGGAGTACCGCAAGGTGGTGGCGCTTCTTTTCGATCAGATCGAAGCGGAAAACATCGCATGGATCAGCCTGGGCGCTTTTCGTTTCATGCCACCGTTGAAAAGCATCGTTCAGGATCGATTTCCGGAATCAAAAATCGTGTACGGCGAGTTCGTGCCGGGGCTGGACGGAAAGTTGCGCTATTTCAAACCGCTGCGGATCGAACTGTTTCGAAAAGTGGCGTCGTGGATTCGCGACCATGCTCCGTCTGTGCCGGTGTACTTGTGCATGGAAGACGATGAGGTCTGGCGCAAGGCCATCGGTTTTACACCGGCAGACAAAGGCGGGCTGGGCCGCATGCTGGATGAAAGTGCCGTGCGGCTGTGCGGGTTGAATCCGGCCGGTCTGGGGTAGGGACGTGAAAAGGCGGCAGATGCAGTTTCGGCTGGCCCGAATCATATTGGCTTCCGTTCTGGTTTGCCTGGTCGGCTCGGTCGCTTTGGCAGTCGATTGGATACGGGTTCGGTGGGTGGATGACGGAGACACGATCGTGCTGGTGGACGGCCGCAGGGTGCGCTATATCGGCATCAACGCACCGGAGATCGCCAACGAGCAATACGGGCGGAAAGCGCAGCCGTTGGGCGACGAGGCCCTCGCGTTCAACCGGCACCTGGTGCACCACAAGCGGGTTCTTCTCGAATTCGACGAGGAAACCCGCGACGCATACGACCGCCTCCTGGCGTACGTGTTTTTGCCGGGAAAGCAGATGGTCAACGAGCAGATGGTGGCCAGCGGGCTGGCGTATGTGCTGCCCCACTGGCCCAATAGGCGATACGATGCGCAGCTGCTCAGGGCACAGCGCGCGGCCATGCAGGCAGCCAGGGGCATCTGGCGGCAATGGAAAGGGATCGACCAGGCAGTGATCGGCAACCGCAGGTCCCGGCGATTTCACGCCGACTCTTGCCCCAACGGCAGCAAGATCAGCGCCCGCAACCGCATCCGTTTCAACAGCCCGTGGGAGGCGTTCTGGGAAGGGTATGCGCCCGCGAAAGAATGCTTCCAAAAATAAAGGAGTTGCGGGTGCAACTCCTTTATCGTTTCTTTGTTCCCGCGGCGGCGGGTCTGTGTGCCGGTCTTTTGCAGCGGGGCTTTATTCGGCTTCCTTTTTCGCTTCGGCCACGATCTTTTCGGCGATCTGGGCCGGGACTTCCTCGTAGTGGGAAAACTTCATGGTGTAGATGCCGCGACCGCCTGTCATGCTGCGCAAATCGGGTGCATAGGTCAGAAACTCGGCCATCGGCACCTGGGCCTTGATCAGCTGATTGCGGCCGGCGCTGTCCATGCCCAGAACCCTTCCGCGGCGCCCGTTTAAATCCCCCATGATGTCGCCGGTAAAGTCGTCCGGGGTGGTGATGGTCACCTCCATGATCGGCTCCAGCAGCACCGGTCCGGCCTGCTCGGCGGCCTTGCGGAAAGCCAGGGATCCGGCGATCTTGAAGGCCATTTCCGAAGAGTCGACCGCGTGATAGGATCCGTCGTCCAGCGTCACCTTGAAGTCGATGCAGTTGAATCCGGCCATCACGCCTCTCTGGGCGGACTCGACGATCCCTTTTTCCACCGCCGGGATGTACTGCCGCGGAATAACGCCGCCCACAATGGCATCGACGAATTCGAATCCCTGTCCCCGGGGAAGCGGTTCCAGATTGATCCAGCAATCACCGAATTGCCCGTGACCGCCGGTTTGCTTCTTGTGCCTTCCCTGAACCCGGACTTTTTTGGTGATGGTTTCCCGGTAAGGAACTTTGGGAATGTTCAGCAGCACTTCGACATTGAATTTTCGTTTGAGTTTTTCAGTGGCCGTCTCGATATGAACCTGTCCGGCTCCGGAGAGAAGTATCTCCTTGGTTTCAGCGTTGCGGTCCAGCTGCAGGCCCGGATCTTCTTCCAGCAGTTTGGTCAGGGAGCTGAAGATCTTGTCTTCATCCCCCTTGGACTTGGCTACCACGGCATAGGAGATCAGGGTAGGGATGGGCTCTGCAAAATCGAATTGCACCTTGTCGCTGTCGCTGCAAATCGTATCGCCGGTGGTGGTTTCCTTGAGCTTGGCAAATGCGATGATGTCACCCGGGCCGGCCTCCGATACGGGTTTTTGATCCTTGCCGGCGAGCGCCAGCACCTGGCTGTAACGTTCCTTGGTGTCCTTGTTGACATTGTAGAAGGTCCCGTCAGAGCCGAGTGTGCCGGAAACCACCCGGCAGATCGAAAGGCGCCCGGCATAGGGATCGGCGACGGTTTTGAAGACGAATCCGGCAAAGGGTGCATTCGGATCGGCCGTGCGCTCGGTGGCTTCGCCTCCGGCATCCTTCCCCTTGAAAGCAGAGCGATCCGCCGGTGTGGGACCGTTGTCGACGATAAAATCCATCAGCAGGTCGACGCCGACGCCCGTGGTGGCCGATCCGGCCAGAACCGGTGCAAAGATGCGGGTAATGATTCCGTTTTTCAGAGCGGTTCTGATGTCGTCGTCGGTCAGGGTTTCACCCTCCAGGTAGCGCTCGATCAGCTCGTCGTCGGCTTCGGCGACATTTTCGATGAACGCTTCGCGTTCGCTCTCGGCCAGTTCCGCCATATCGGCGGGAATGTCGCTTGGCTTGGCTTTTCCTTCCTTGTTATAGATAAAGGCCTTCATGCTGATCAGATCGATCACGCCTTTAAAGTCGGCCTCCGATCCGATGGGCAGCTGCACGATGATCGGTTTGGGTGTGAATATATCCTTGGCCTCTGCAAACGTGCGGGAAAAATCGGAACGCTCCCGGTCGAGCTTGTTGATGAAAATGAGGCAGGGAATTCCGAATCGCTCGGCATACTCCCAGGCCTGTTCGGTTTGCACTTTGATGCCGTCTACGGCATCGATCACAACGACGGCACAGTCGGTTGCCTGCAGACTGAACTTAGTGTCATTGAAAAAATTCTGATCCCCGGGAGCATCGATGAGGTGCAGCGAGTGTTTATTCCAGGTGAACCGGTAAAAGGCGCTGGAAATGCTCGATTGGCGTTTGAGCTCTTCCGGCTCGAAGTCCATCACCGTATTGCCGTCCTCCACCCGACCGATGCGATTGGTAACACCGGCCTTGTTCAGCATCACTTCCGCAAGGGAGGTTTTACCGGCGCCGCTGTGGGCGACCAGTGCGAAGTTCCTCAATTTTTCCATATTCTCAGTCATTTAAGCTCCCTTCTCATCGATTGGTCCTTCCCCGTTTCGCTCGTTATAAAACATTTTTGTCTACATGCTTGGTTGGAAAAAATCAACCCCTATTTTGGAAGGGGCGGCCACGGCAGCCCCCCAAACAAGCGAACACGCCGCTTTTGACTACCCCGGCCGCAGGACGGCTTGTTTCCGATGGATCAACAGCGTGAGAAATTCCCGGTTTCCTTTAGGGCCGGTGATAGGGGAGGGGATGGTGTCGAGCGTTTGCAAACCGGCGTCGTAAAAAAAACCGGCGAGCTGCCCGAGAACCTGCTCGTGAAGCTGCGGGTCGCGAACCACGCCGCCCTTGCCGACATTTCCTTTTCCGACTTCGAACTGGGGCTTGACCAGGGCGATGATGCGGCCCCCGGGGTGTAAAAACTGCCGAACGGCCGGAACGACGATTTTCAGGGAAATAAATGAGACATCGATGGTGATCAGGTCCACCACGCGGCCGATCTTTTCAAAGGGCATGTAGCGGATATTGGTGCGTTCGATCACCTCCACCCGACTGTCCTGCCGCAGACGCCAGGCCAGCTGTCCATATCCGACGTCCACGGCGTATACCTGCGATGCGCCGTGCTGCAGCAGGCAATCGGTGAAGCCTCCCGTGGATGCCCCCACGTCCATACAAACGCAGTTTTCCACCCGGATATCAAACGCCTCCAGGGCCGCCTGCAGCTTGATGCCCCCGCGGCTGACGTATTCCGGGTCATCGCCCCGGAGGCTGACCTCGTCGTTTTGCCCGACCTGGGCGCCGGGTTTTTCCATCGGCTCGCGGTTGACCAGGACCCTGCCGGCCATGATCAGCGCGCGGGCCTGCTGCCGGCTCGCCGCCAGCCCTTTGTTCACCAGCGCGATGTCGAGTCGTAGTTTCACCATACGGGGACGGGAAGTTGCAAGGTGGATGGATATGGCCGGTGGCGGTCTGCGAGCAGCAAGACGAAAGCGCTAAACATACCGTTTTTGGTGCGGAGCTACGCGCTTTTCGCTTTGCGGCCGGACAAACCGACCATCGCCCGTACGCTTTGGGCGATGGACTCCGAATCGATTCCGTACTTGGCGCGCAGCAGCTTCTGAGGGCCGTGTTCGACGAACTGATCGGGTATGCCGAGTCGCTTGAGGGCAAATCCGCCGGCTCCGAGCTCGTTGAGGCATTCGAGAACGGCGCTTCCGAACCCACCCTGCAGCACGCCTTCTTCCACGGTCACCACGCGGGGGATTTTGCCGACCAGCTCGCCGATCCGATCGGCATCCAACGGTTTGATAAAGCGGCAGTCAACCACGGTGCAGGCGATCCCTTCGCTGGTGAGGGTCTGCGCAGCGACCAGGGCTTCATTTACGGTCCGCCCGATTGCCAGCAGCAGGGCATCGTCGCCCTCGCGGAGCACCGTGGCCCTGCCGATTTCCATGGTCCGCATGTCGTCATCGACGTCCACCCCTTCGGCAGTGCCGCGGGGGTAGCGAAACGCGATGGGGCCGTCGTGTGCCAGGGCGGTGGCCAGCATCCTGCGCAGTTCGTTTTCGTTTCGCGGGGCCATCACCACCATGTTGGGCAGGCTTCGCAGGTAGGCGAGATCAAAGAGTCCGTGGTGGGTCGGACCGTCGTCTCCCACGATACCGCCGCGGTCGATTGCAAAGACCACATGATGGGCATCCAGGCAGACGTCGTGCAGGATCTGATCGTAGGCTCGCTGCAGAAAGGTGGAGTAAACGGCCACGACCGGCTTGAGGCCTTCGGTGGCCAGACCGGCGGCAAAGGTCACTCCGTGCTGCTCGGCGATTCCCACGTCGAAAAATCGCTCCGGATACGCCTTTGAAAAGTCGTGCAGTCCGGTACCTTCCGGCATGGCAGCGGTAACGGCAACGATTTTGGGATCCGTTTCGGCCAGCTGCAACAGCGTATCGCCGAAAACCTGGGTGTAGGTCGGCACGGTAATCTTGGGGTCGACGCATTCACCGGTGCTAATGTCAAAAGAGCCGCATCCGTGAAAATAGACCGGATTCTGTTCCGCCGGCTGGTACCCCTTCCCCTTGCGGGTGGTGACGTGCAGAAAGACAGGCTCCTTCAAGTCTTTAATATTGTTTAATATATCGATTAAATGCTCCAGGTTGTGGCCATTGATGGGACCGAAATACTCAAAATTGAAGGCCTCGAAGAGCATGCCGGGGGTGACAAAGGTCTTGAACGATTCTTCGGAACGCTTGGCCAGCTGATAGATGTCGTCACCGATTTTGGGAAGCGATTTGAGAAACGTACCGAAATCCTTGCGCAGTTCCAGCAGGCGTTTTTTGGTGAAGGTGCGGCTCAGCAGAGAGGAAAGGGCGCCGACATTGGGGGCGATGGACATGTCATTGTCGTTGAGAATGACAATCAGCTGCTTGTCGTTGAAACTGCCGGCCTGATTCAGGCCTTCATAGGCCAACCCGGCGGTCAAGGACCCGTCTCCGATAACGGCGATCACCTTGGCATCTTCGTCGACCAGCGCTTTGCCGCAGGCCATCCCCAGCCCCGCAGAAATCGAAGTGCTGCTGTGGCCGGTGGAAAACGCGTCGTAAGGGCTTTCGCAGCGACGGGTGAATCCGGACAGCCCTCCGTGCTGGCGCACGGTTTTGAACTGTTCCCTGCGGCCCGTGATCAGTTTGTGCGCGTAAGCCTGGTGACCGACGTCCCAAATGATTTTGTCTCGGGGGGCATCGAACACGTAGTGCAGGGCGATGCAAAGCTCTACAGCGCCGAGGCTGGATGCCAGGTGTCCTCCCGAATGGGATATCACCCCGACGATCACCTCTCGCATCTCTTCGGCCAACTGCTTGAGCTCTTTTCTGGAGAGCTGCTTTACATCCGCCGGGGAATTGATCTGTTTCAGCAACATCACCGTTTCTCTCCCGATCACAGGGGTTGCAGCCGATCCTGACTGTAGTCGCAAGACCTTGCAGACCGGCTCTGACCGTAAGTATCTACCATCCAACAGTGAATATCAACCCTGCCGTTGTTGCGAAAATCGCCTTCAGCTGCGCCGCAGTGCCATCCACTGAACAGGTGCTACCGCCTCCGGTCGATCACGTACCGGGCGATGGCGCGCAGCGGCTCTGCCCTGTTATCAAAAATGGTGAGAGCGTTCAAGGCTTGATCGATTTTTTCCCGCGCAAGAATTTTCGACGCTTCAAGGCCCAGCAGGGAAGGGTAGGTAGATTTACTGCGTTCCGCATCCGACCCCACCGCTTTGCCCAGGCGGCTCGGGTCGCCCTCGACGTTGAGGACGTCATCGGCGATCTGAAAGGCCTGCCCGACATTGGCGGCATATACGGCCAGATGATCGATCTGCTCCGAATCGGCGTTCGCCATCAGCGCACCGGCTTGCACCGAAGCCTGAATCAACGCCCCGGTTTTCATCCGCTGCATCCGCTCCAGCTGCGGCAGATCCACCGGCTGTCCCTCGGCGGTCATATCGAGCAGCTGACCGCCTACCATACCGCTGCCTCCGGCAGCTTCGGCGATCACGTCGATGACCCGGAGCCACATCGCCGCATTTGACGGTTTGGCTGCCCCGGCGCCCGACAGCGTCTGAAAAGCAAGCGTCAACAGCGCATCGCCGGCCAGAATGGCGGTTGCCTCGTCAAATGCCACGTGGCAGGTCGGTTTTCCGCGGCGAATCGCATCATCGTCCATCGCCGGCAGATCATCGTGGATCAGCGAATAGCTGTGAATCATTTCCAACGCACAGGCGACTGCCAGAATGTCATCCGCCGCCCCCCCAACCGCATCGCAGGCAGCTATACACAAGATCGGCCGCAGCCGCTTGCCGCCGGCTGTAACCGAATAGCGCATGGCATCGGCCAGGCGAGGCGGCGCGGCCGGCTGTGACAAGATCCGGTCGAGCTGGTTGTTGACCTTCTCCCGTCTCTCAAGAAGATAGGCCTTGAGATCGAATTCAGGTCGGTTCATCGGCCTCATCGTCCGACAGTAACGGCTTTTCGACCACCTTGCCCGATTTGTCGCGGAGCAACAGGCTGATCTTTTTCTCGGTGTCATCGAGTTTGCGGGTGCAAAATCGGGTCAGCTCCATGCCCTCTTCAAATTTCTGCATGGCTTTGTCGAGCGGCAGATCACCGGCCTCGAGCTCTTCAACGATTTTTTCGAGCTGCTCCATGGCCTGTTCAAAGGATTTTTTGGCCATCTTCTCGCTTCTCCTTTACACCGCAGGTCAACGCTCCCCGGGCCAGCAGCACCTCCACATCCTGTCCCACATCAACCGCATCGGATGCGCGAACGATCTCCGCCGTTGGTATCGTTCGGGTGATGCTGTAACCGCGCTGCAAAACGGCACGGGGACTCAAGCCGGAAAGAACGGCTGAAACTTCCCGCAATCGGAATCTCCGGGACCGGGCTTGGTCGTCGACCGCATGCGTGAACCGCTCCTGCAATAAATCAAGTTTTCGTTTAAGATTTTGAAGGCATATATTTGGATTATTGTATAATAATTTATCAGTATATAAGATGAGGCGCTGGCGTCGTCGGCGAAAATCGTTCTCGATGGCCAGTTGCAACCGATAGATCTGATCGTCTATCCGCAGCCGCTGATCGTCGACTTTCTTTTTCGGGTCCGCCAGCCGCCGGGTGAGATCGGAGATCCGCTGGCGCATGAATTCAATGCGATGGTTCAGGTAATAGATCAAATCCTCTTTGTATTGCGTGGTTTTATCAATAAGATCCTGCCGGCGGGGCACCACCAGTTCGGCAGCTGCCGATGGCGTCGGCGCGCGCAGATCGGCCACAAAATCGGCGATGGTAAAATCGGTTTCATGTCCGACCGCCGATACGATCGGGGTCTGTGCAGCGAAGATGGATCGGGCAACCGCCTCGGAGTTGAAAGCCTGCAGGTCTTCCAGGGATCCGCCACCGCGCGCCAGGATGGCCACCTCGGCATCTTCGCAGTCGTCGAGCAACTGCAAGGCTGCGACGATCTCCTCGATCGCACCGTCACCCTGCACTTTGACGGGAATCACGCTGAGGGACATTCCGGAAAACCGTCGCTCGACGACCTGCAGGATATCGTGGACGACCGCACCGGTGGGCGAAGTGATGACGTGAATTTTTGCGGGCAAAAAGGGCAGGGGGTCTTTGTGACGTTCGTCGAACAGCCCCTCGTCGGCCAGCCGCTTCTTGAGCTGCTCAAAAGCGATCTGCAGTGCGCCGGTGCCTTTTGGTTCCAGGTGTTCGAAGATCACCTGATAGGTGCCCCGGGGTTCGTAAACGCTCACCCTGCCGATGCCGGTGACCGCCATTCCATCCTTGAGTTCAAACCGCAGGTTGCGGTTCTGCCCCTTGAACATCACCGCGCGCACCTGGGCCGTTTCGTCTTTCAACGTAAAGTAAAAATGCCCGGAGGCCGGCACGGCGAAGTTCGACACCTCTCCACCGACCCAGACAAAGGGAAACCGCTCTTCGAGTATCGACTTGATTCTGGCGTTGAGTTCCGAAACCGAATAGACGTGCGGCTGCTTTTGGGAGATGTCCATTTCCACCGAAGTATCGCGATGGTTGATGACGGTTGTAAAACGGTCAGCCGGTCGGCAGGGCATTATCGGCTGCCCGGCCGCCCCGCTTCAAGGTCTGCTTTACCTATTACGTCTGATAAGATATATTATGTAAACTTTTAGGTCTTCTGGTGCAGATCCAGCCGTTCGCGCACTGCCGGCAATATATAGATGTCCTCATGGGGCATCCGGCTGAGGCATTCGGCCAGCAGATCGATTTTTTTGGAAACCGGCTTTTGCTTGTCCATCACGAAAACATATTTTCCCTTGATCTTGCAAAGCCCGCTGCGGGCCCTCACACCGGTCGCCCGCAGATTTTGTTCGGCAACGGTCACCTGAAGTTTTTCCGCCAGCTCTTTGAGCGCCTGGTAGATCTGATCGGGTTTCATGATTTCATATCGGTTTCTGTGAAAACCATGAAATGCATCCGGTAAACCCGGGCTTGCAAACCTGCTTGAAAAACCAACCGAACGTGTTATATTTAAGGCATCACAAAATCAACCCAACAGGAGGTTTTAATGGAAACTGCTCCACTTCGACAAACGCAGACCGAAACCCAAGCGATAGTTAACAGTTTCGTTCGCAGCGTCTACAACTGGATGGCCATCGGCCTGTCGATCACCGGCGTTGTGGCCTTTTATGTGGCCAACAACCCGACCCTGCTGCAGCTGATCTACGGCAACCCGATCGTTCAGATCGGCCTGTTTATCGGCACCCTGGGCATGGTGTTTTATATCAGCGCCCGGATCCAGAAAATACAGGCATCAACGGCTACCGGCCTTTTCGTGCTTTACTCGGCCCTGATGGGAGCGATGCTATCCTTTGTATTTGTCCTATATACGCAAACCAGCATTGCTTCAACCTTTTTCGTCTGCGCAGCGACCTTTGTCGCCGTCAGCATCTACGGCTACACTACCAAAAAGGATCTGACCTCCCTGGGCAGCTTCATGTTCATGGGGCTGATCGGCATCATCATCGCCTCGGTGGTCAATATTTTTCTGCGCAGCCCGGCCATGCACATGATCATCAGCTACATCGGCGTGATCGTGTTCGTCGGCCTGACGGCCTACGACACGCAGCATATCAAGAACATGGCCCTGACCCAGCCGGCCGGCCTGGACGGTGCGGTCATCCGCAAAGGCGCCATCATGGGCGCCCTCAAGCTCTATCTGGACTTTATCAACCTGTTTCTGATGCTGCTGCGCATCATGGGTGACCGACGCTAAGCAACTTTACGGTGCATTCTGCCCGGAACCACCGCTGCATCAAAACAAAAAGGCGGGACATTGTCCCGCCTTTGGTTTGTAATAGCACTATAACTTATTGATTATATATCAAATTCCGATATTTTTCCGGATCACGCCCGCAATCTGCTCGCAGTATTGACGGGTATCTTTCTCCGTGGGACCCTCCACCATCACCCGGCACTGGGGCTGGGTTCCGGAGTAGCGCACCAGCACCCTGCCCTTTCCCTTCAAGCTTTTTTCCGCATCCTGAATCATCTCCCGGACTTCCGGGATACCCTCCAGCCTGGGTCGGCTGCCGACATCGACGTTGATCAGCACCTGGGGAAAGACCGTCATCACTCTTTTTAGTTCCGACAGCGGCTTTTCTTCGGCGACCATCACCTCCAGCAGCTTCAGCCCGGTGAGCATGCCATCGCCGGTGGTCTGATGATCCAGAAAGACCGTGTGGCCCGAATTCTCGCCTCCCAACACTGCCCCGCGGCTGCGCATCTCCTCGGTCACGTGGCGGTCACCGACGTCGGTGACCACATGGGATATTTCCATCTCCTGCAGCGCCACCGCGAGCCCCATGTTGCTCATCACCGTGCTCACCACCGTATTGTTTTTCAAGTTGCCGCGATTTTTCATGTGGCGGGCGCAGATGGCCAGGACCTGGTCTCCGGTCAACACCGCGCCGGTTTCGTCCACCGCCACCAGACGATCGCCGTCACCGTCAAAGGCCAGTCCGACATCCGCACTCGCGGTTTTGACCGCTTCCGCCAGTGCCTGAGGGTGCTGGGAACCACAGCCGTCGTTGATATTCCGTCCGTTCGGTGAGGCAAAGTGTGCCTGCAGCGTCGCACCGAGCTCGCTGAACAGGATCGGTGCTCCCAGAAAGGTTGCGCCGTTGGCGCAGTCCAGGACCACCTTCAGGCTCTGCAAGCGAACATCGTCCGGCAGGGTCTGCGACAGAAACCCGAGGTATCGCTCCGTACCATTCATCGCCGGTCGAATCGTTCCGGTTTCAGCGCTGTCCGATGAGCCGGCAGGCTGCGCATCGCTTTGAATCAGGTTTTCGAGCTTCTCTTCCTGTTCGACGGAAAGTTTGTAGCCATCGGCGTCAAAGACCTTGATGCCGTTGTCCGTGTACGGATTGTGGGAGGCAGATACCACGATGCCGGCACATCCGCCCAGTGCGGCCGTCAGGTATGCAATACCCGGCGTTGGCAAAATACCTGTAGGTATCACATTGGAATTTTTACTACAAATACCTGATATTAAAGCGCTTTCGATCATTGCACCGGACCGTCGGGTGTCCCGCCCGATCACCACCGCCGCCCGGTCGCTGCCGGCAAAGCAGGCGGCTACCGCCCGGCCGACCTTCACGGCCATCTCCGGTGTCATGGGGTGCTGGTTGGCAACACCGCGAATACCGTCCGTACCGAATAATCGTGGCATGTTTCGATTCCTTGCAGTAGGGCAAAGGTTATTGCGAATGGTTCAGTGACCGGGACTTGCTTGTCGATGGGCCCGAAGTTCGGATCGAGGTTCTATTTTTCGGGAAACAATATCCGCTGCGCTCCTGCCGCTGCCTCATCGACGATGCCCTGCAGCCAGGTGCTTCCTTTTTGGCCATCTTCGGACTTCAGCCCCTTGATCACGGTCAGGTAGTCTTTGCCGCTGCGATCGATCCCTGCTGACAAGACCTGCAGAAAACCGTCCCGCTGTGCGACATCGCCGGTATGCCCGCGGCCGGCTCGAATCGCTTCTTCGGCCTCCGGCCAGCGGCCGGCAAGAAAATCGCGCTTTTTGCTCCGGGAATCGGCTTTGCTCTGCAAATCCGCATCGGTTTCCGCAGTTTTCTCAATCAGCTCGCCCAGCCGCCGGATGCGTTCGTCGATTGCCAGGTACAGCTTTTCTTTCATACCGTCGAGCAGCGGCTGAGGAAATTCCGGCGAAACGAACAAAGCGCGCACCTGCTCGTACCACCGGGAAAGCGCAATCATGTTGGCGATGTAAATCAGGTTGTTCTCAATGATCCGCTTGTCCCCCCGGTAGGTGGCCGGCAGATAAGGGATGTTGCCTCCCCTACCCCCGCCGCCGAAAATCAAGCGGCCGGGCCGCAGTTCGTCCTTGCGCTGGATGGTCCCGGCGGCGACAACCGTGCCGTATTCCAACCGGCAGGGTCCCACCAGGCCGCCTTGTCCGCCCAGAAAAATCGGCGACTGGTTGAGCATCACGCCCCGCGGCACGTCACCGAGCAGCGATGCGGTGGCCTTGTCCTGGTTCGGGGTGTAGTTGAAGTGGATGTAAGAGCTGCCCACCTCGCTGTGATTTTTGCGATCCGTTCCGCCGGCCATCAGACAGTCGCAGAAATTGATCAAGCTGCCCAGCGTGACGAACGGAAACAAGATGGTCTGTTTGAGTCCCACCGTGTGCGCGATGCTGGCCCCTTCCTCCAGTATGGTCGCCTCCCGCACGTGAGACCCGGATCCGGCCGAAGCGTCGGCCAGAAAAACGGCCTGCTGGAAATAGCCGCCGCCCAGGCTCACCCGCGGTCCGAGCAGGCAATCGTCCACCGTCACCGGTCCCTCCAGGCCCAATCGACTCCCGGAACATATCACCGTCGATTCTCCGAAGATTTTGCATCCCGAATGGATGACAACCCCGTCTCCGGATATGCGATCGATCTGCACCTCTTCCCCGATCTCCACGGACTCGGGAGCCGGGATTCGAACGCCCTTGGCTGTCAGCTTTTCGACGATCACGCGATTTTGACCGGACATCGCTGCATACTCCCTTCGAGCTGCACACCCGCAGTTGGATCAAACGCTCTTCAAATCCACAGCGAATTGCTGATGGATGTCCAATTATAAGATATCATTGAAGATAAAGCCAATAAAAAAGCCTCTCCCGGCTGTTGCCGGCGCGGCCGTGTATTCACATATCGAAAGTTTATTTGCGCAGGATCGCGATCAAACTCAGCGCCGGCATCGGCAAATAGCGATCGATTCTTTTCAGCAGCGGCGTCATAAAATTGAGCATGAAAAGCTGAAACCCGCCAAAGGATTTTCTTCTCAGCAGCTTTCCGTTGATCCACCAGGGAAGACTGCTGGCACGGTTGAAGAAAAGGAATTTGTCCACCTTCAACCCTGCTGATTCGGCCAGACGCTTGAGCGAATCTTTCGAATATCGGCGGCGATGTCCCAGAGCCCGGTCCAGACTCCCGAAAAAAGACGGCTGGTTCGGAACCAGGATGATCGCCCGCCCTTCAGAAGAGATCAGCGCTTCCAGGTTTTGGATCGCCTGCCGGTCGTCGTCCAGGTGCTCTAACACATCCAGGCAGATGATCGTGTCGAAGGGATCGTGGGCCTGCATAAACTCACCCATGTCGTTGAGATCGAGGTAGTCCACCGACAGGTAGGGCTTGTCGTCCTTCAGGTGGTTCATGATGTGCAGGTGCAAAGGATTCACGTCGGTGGCAACGTAGGATTTGCGCGGAATCAACTTGACGGTCACCCGCCCGCCGCCGGAACCGATTTCCAGCACGTTTTGCCCCACATAGGGCCGTATGGTCTCTGCCAGCCAGGCATTGAACCGGTGCGCCCGGTGCAGCCGGGCCAGCATTTTACTGCCGAACTGGTCCTCGGTGTAGATGTCATCCGACAGACCGAAACCGATGATCGCCCCGAGAGCTTTCAATCCGTCGACCCAGTTGATCTTCTTGCCTTCCTGGTAGGTCCGGCCGGAGTAGTTGATCGGGATCTCGAACACCCGGGCGTTGCGCTTGGCCAGCTTGATGGTCAGCTCGGGCTCGATGCGAAAATCGTTGCTGCGCAGCGGAATGCTTTTCAGCAGGGACGTTCGCACCGCCTTGTAGCAGGTTTCCATGTCGGTGAGGTTGAGGTTGGAAATCAGGTTGCATAAAAAGGTGAGAAACCGGTTGCCCAGTTCGTGGCGGAACATCAGCACCCGCCGGTATTCGTGGGCGGCAAAGCGCGATCCGTAAACCACGTCGGCATCTTCGTGCAGAAACAGCGGAATCATCCGCAATATATCCTTGGGATGATACTCCAGGTCCGCATCGTGGATGATGGTAATCTCGCTATCGGCCGACTGCAGTGCGGTTCGAATGGCCCCGCCCTTGCCCCGGTTTTGTTCGTGATAGTGGAACACCCATTTCATCTTCGGCTGTTCAGCCGGCATTTCTTCCGCAAGCCGCTGCAGCACCTCGCCGGTGCCGTCGGTGGAGCAGTCGTCCACCACCACCACCTGAACCCGCTCGAGCAGACCGCTTTCCGGCAGCACCAGAAGCCGCCGCAGGCTCTCCTCCACCAGGTGCTCTTCGTTGTACACCGGCACGATGACGCTCAAAGAGGTTTTTCCGCTGTCAGCCATCAATCGTAACCCGCGGGTCGGTAATCATTCACAATCTCCTTCAAGGTTTTCCTGATGCCTTCCCCGTCCTGGTTTTGAGCCAGCTGGGACAGCTGGTCGATCCTGCCGTTGAGAACTTCCATCCGTTCGGCATCACCTTGCAGGGCCATGATCTTTTCATGGCTGGTGCGCACGATCCCTTCCCCTTCGGTAATCAGCTCCTCGTATAACTTTTCACCCGGACGCACACCAATGAATTCGATCTTGATGTCTACATCCGGTTCGAAACCGGACAAACGGATCAGATCTCGGGCCATGTCGGCGATTTTCACCGGTGTTCCCATGTCCAGCACGAACACCTCGACGGTTTTTTCCTGGACAAGCGCACCGGACTGAAGGATCAGCTGGCAGGCTTCGGGTATGGTCATAAAAAAGCGGGTCATATCCGGGTGGGTCACCGTGACCGGGCCACCCTTTTCGATCTGTTTTCGAAACAGCGGCACCACGCTGCCCACGCTGCCCACCACGTTGCCGAATCGAACGATGGCAAACCGGGTCTTCGATTCCGGTTCGTGGTTCTGGGACTGGATGAG
>Ga0209536_100002602_pt1 | contig 29428 bp, 22 predicted proteins | sample DeeMarSeWOR28_12_FD_187461 | JGI IMG/M metagenome (GOLD analysis project Ga0209536, IMG submission 187461) | Marine sediment microbial communities from White Oak River estuary, North Carolina - WOR-2-8_12 (SPAdes) (version 2) | ecosystem: Environmental > Aquatic > Marine > Intertidal zone >...
GGAGCCGTGATCGGCGTGGTTCATTTTCTGTTTCCCCGCATCCTGTTCCTGTAGAGCCCGGTTTAGGGAAAATGTCTATGTTTCGTGTCATTCTGAGCATTATTCTGTTGGTTATCCTGGTCATTCTCATCGTGTTGAACTTGGGATACACCACCTCCTTCAACCTTTTCGGCTGGAAGTTCGAGGAGCTTCCGGTAACCGCGGTAGCCCTGGTGGCTTTCGCCGTTATCATGTTTTCGTTTGGTATTGGGACACGGCCATTATGGGGTATTTCCAAAATTTGGGCCACCCCGGCGTGGGTTGGGATCTGTACCGGCATTGGATTGATCACGTATGCCATTTTATTTATCCTGGTAGATCATTACCATAGAAAGAAATGGTTCAAAATTATTGAACCTGCCGGAACCAGTACGTTAACCTGTTACCTGATCCCATATTTTGTTTATCCTTTGGTGGCCCTGATGTCTCTTCAATTGCCAGCGGCGTTAAGAAACGGTGGTGTCGGCATCATGAAATCACTGGTATTTGCTCTATTGGTAATCATGATCACGGGCCTGCTTGAACGCTTGAATATCAAGCTCAGAGTATGAGTCCAGGTTGGATACCAGTTGACCTGCCAACCCCTTATAATGACAATCCTGCATGGAATTTTGAAATGGCAAAAATGGACATTTTGCTCAAAATTGACTAATTTCGCAGATGGCAGCGAATAGTTGAGAATATGGAAGACATTCAAAAAATAAAGCAACGTTTTGGTATCATTGGTAACTTTGTTGGTTTAAACCGGGCCATCGATATTGCCATACAGGTTGCGCCAACCGATTTGTCTGTATTAATTACTGGTGAAAGTGGGAGTGGAAAGGAAGTGTTTCCCCAAATCATCCATCAGTTTAGTGCACGCAAACATGGAAAGTACATCGCGGTAAACTGTGGTGCCATACCGGAGGGGACTATCGATTCGGAGTTGTTTGGGCATGAAAAAGGATCATTTACAGGTGCCACGGATAGCCGAAAAGGATATTTTGAGGTGGCCAATGGCGGCACTATTTTTCTTGATGAAGTGGCTGAATTGCCCTTGTCTACTCAGGTGCGGCTATTACGGGTGCTGGAGTCGGGTGAATTTATCCGGGTGGGTTCATCAGCGCCCCAGAAAACCAACGTACGGGTCATTGCAGCCACCAACATAGATATTATTGAATCTATCCAGAGTGGGAAATTCAGGGAGGACCTATATTATCGTCTCAATACAGTACCCATTCACATACCATCTTTACGGGAACGGGGTGATGATATCTATCTTTTATTCAGGAAGTTTGCCCGTGACTTTGCGGACAAGTATCGCATGCCCCCGATACAACTTGGCCCGGAGGCGCAGCTCGTACTAAGAAATTACAGGTGGCCGGGGAACATCCGTCAGATGAAAAATATTGCTGAACAAATGTCCGTTATTGAGGAAAGCAGGGATATAAGCGAAGATACACTCAAGTCATACCTTCCAGACTATCACGGAGTTAAATTGCCAGCACTGGTAAAAAAAGAAGACGCTGTATCCTTTTCTTCAGAGCGTGAGATTCTGTATAAGATTCTTTTCGATATGAAAAGTGATATGAACGATTTAAAGAAACTGGTATTGGATCTCCTTCGCAAGGGATATGAAGGAACCGATCTGGAAGGGAGTCATGCTCCTGTTGTTGAAAAATTATATCAGAGTATGGATCCCCAAAGTCCGGTACCCAAACCGGCATATGACGCTCCAATAAAGGAAGACCGGCCCGATATACAGGATACTGAAGAGATCATTGAAGAATCTTTATCGCTGGCAGAAAAAGAAATTGAACTGATCCAAAAGGCCCTTGAAAAATATAATGGAAAGAGAAAACAGGCAGCCCGGGAACTGGGCATTTCGGAGCGTACCCTGTACCGGAAGATTAAAGAATACGGATTAACTTAAAATTATATCCATAAACCTTGACTATCAGATTACATCCATATTTCTTATTGACCCTGTTTTGTTTCACCGTCCTGATATATGGGGGTTGCAAGGTGAGTTATTCATTTACCGGAGCCTCTATTTCGCCGGATGTGAAAACTGTGTCGGTGCAATACTTCCCTAACCGGGCCAGGATCATCAACCCAACCATGAGTCAGGAATTTACAGATGCCCTTAAGGATAAAATCAGGGGGCAGACAAATCTTGTTTTTGTAAATGATCTTGGCGATGTGAACTTTGTTGGAGAGATCACCGATTACCGGACCGATCCGGTCGCCATCGCGGGTGATGATCGGGCCAATCTCACCCGATTTACAGTAACTATTCGGGTAAAATATTCGAACGCTATCGATGTTGAACAGGACTTTGAACGGGTTTTTACGAAATACGAAGATTTCGATAGCAGCCAGGATTTTAGCTCGGTTGAGCAATCCCTGGTGGAGGAGATCATAGAAGCAATCACTGAAGAAATTTTTAATGCCGCTTTCGTAAATTGGTAGTTGCAGCCTTCATTGTTAATATATGAACCGGGAAGAATTCATATCATACATCAAAGATCCTTCCAGGTTGGATAAGAAAAGCCTTCCTGAAATGAATGAACTGATTCAGGAGTTCCCTTTTTTTCAATCAGGACACCTTTTGTTTTTGAGGAATCTGCATAATCTTGATCACATCCGGCTTGGAAGCCAATTGAAACGATCTTCAGTTTATATTTCCAACCGGGAAATCTTATACCGCTTATTACACGGGGTCGATACCGCTTCCGATAGAATGGGTGCAGATCATGAATCCAGCGTTCCGGAACCAGGGGCTGAAGTTGTTGATGCGACCAAGCGGCCAGAAAAAGAACCTTCACTTCAAGAAAAAAAAGAGGCATTCTCCCCGTCTCAAATAAAAGACGAAACGGAACGTACAGATATTTTAGGGGACACAATTGAAACCGGTGATCTTGAAGCACGTGATGCACTATTGCGTGAAATCCGGGACCGGTTGGAAGAAATCCAGAGCGAAGCGATGGAACAAACACCTCCTGGTGCAAATGGGCCAGGCTTATCTGCTGAGGCGCCACAGGTTGATGAGGAATTCATTTACGGGTCTTCTGGTGAGACACAAGCCCATCACACCCCTTCCTTTGAAGATCATACTCATACCGGGATTACAGAATCTGAGGGAGGCACTGATGATGATGTCCTGATGCTGGATGAGAAATGGAGTATTGAAACCATTACCAGTGTATCACCTGATACAGGTCATCATGATCTGCAGGAATCCCGGACAATGGAATTACTCGACCTGGATTATCCTGTAACAAGAGAAGATGCGGTTGAGAAACAGGATGAAACACCGAAGCCGGACATCAGATCGACAAAACCTGTTGAAATTCTTGAGGACCCCGGGACCGATTCGGATGCACATGAAAAAAAAGAGGATTTCTCCGAATCCGAAGCTCAATTAATCCAACCGGGTGAAAAACGCACTTTTACCTCCTGGTTTGATATACTGGATCATACAACGCATGATCCGGATGAAGACCACCCCAGTAAAGATGGTATCAGAAAGAGATTAAAAATTAAAGAGCAGCAAAAGCTCATTGATGATTTCATATCCATCGATCCGAAAATCCCACCAGCCAGGGTGCAAAAGGATACAGAAGACATTTCATTAGACAGTGTGCAGGAAAAGGATGGTTTGTTTACGGAGACACTGGCCAGAATATACATCAAGCAAGGGTATTATTCCAAAGCCATCTTTATTTACAAAGAATTAAGTTTGAAGTTTCCGGAAAAAAGTAGTTACTTTGCACGGCAAATTTCAGAGATAGAAGGAAGAATAAGAGAGCTATAAAATTTTAGAAGCATATGGGAATCTATACATTGGTTTCGGTCTTGATCATTATTGTGAGCATCCTGCTGATCCTGGTCGTTCTGGTACAGAACTCCAAAGGTGGTGGATTGGCAGCAAATTTTTCAGCTTCCAACCAGGTTATGGGTGTCAGGAAAACTGCGGATTTTCTGGAAAAAGCCACCTGGACCTTGTCTATTAGTCTCCTGGTGCTGAGTTTACTGGCCAGTGCATCCATCCCGCGTAACCAGGGTGAAGAATCACGTATCCAGGAACAAATTGAGCGGGCAGTGGATCCCACACAGGTACCAAATCTGCCAACCGCATTACCAACCAGTCCTGAAGCACCAGTGCCTGGAGACGGAAATTAGGAATCCAAAGACATTTAAAATAGTGTCAGTATGTCATTCATGTGCTGACACTTTTTTTGTGCATTTATTTCGATTGAAATTTATTAAATCAAAGAATATCAGTAAAATACAGAATAGGGCAAAATTTTTTCATTTATTTATCGTGATCATCAGCTGTTATTCTGTCCTTTCTTTTTTAAAAAAATTCGTGAATCATGCTTTGGCACACATTATGATAATTGCCTATTCGAAAACCTGAAATGTTTAACTTAAAAATGAAATACAATGTCGAAAGTTAAAATCAAACCTCTGGCCGATCGTGTGCTGATTGAACCACAGTCAGCCGAAGAAAAAACCGCCAGTGGCATTATCATTCCAGATACTGCCAAAGAGAAACCCCAAAAAGGAAAAGTCATTGCAGTGGGTTCCGGAACAGCTGACGAAAAAATGGAAGTCAAAGTTGGTGACATGGTCTTGTTTGGAAAGTATTCCGGATCAGAAATATCGGTGGATAATGCAGATTATCTCATTATGCGGCAATCCGATATCCTGGCTATTATTTAAATAAATATTAATAATCCATAAAAATATAAAGACATGGCAAAAGAACTGAAATTTAATATTGATGCAAGGAATCAACTGAAAAAGGGTGTCGATATACTGGCAGAAGCAGTAAAAGTGACTCTGGGCCCGAAAGGCCGGAATGTGATCCTGGATAAAAAATTTGGAGCGCCACAAATTACCAAAGACGGTGTTACCGTGGCTAAAGAAATTGAATTATCCGACACATTTGAGAACATGGGTGCCCAAATGGTCAAAGAGGTGGCTTCGAAAACTGCAGATGATGCGGGTGATGGGACCACTACAGCGACGGTGCTGGCACAATCCATTATCAACGTGGGCTTAAAGAATGTAACTGCCGGAGCCAATCCAATGGATCTTAAAAGGGGTATTGATTTGGCTGTTGCTAAAGTGGTTGCAAATCTGCACACTCAAACAAAAACCATTGGCGATGATAATGAGAAGATTGAACAAGTGGCCAGGATTTCAGCCAATAATGACAACGCCATTGGTAAACTGATCGCTGAGGCCATGGAGAAAGTGAGTAAAGAAGGGGTGATTACCGTGGAAGAAGCCAAGGGAACTGAAACCACTGTTGAAGTTGTTGAGGGGATGCAGTTTGACCGTGGTTATATTTCTCCATATTTCATTACCGATCCCGACAAGATGGAAGCGGTACTCGAGAATCCATATGTCTTGCTGCATGACAAGAAGATATCCACCATGAAAGACCTGTTGCCCATTTTGGAAGCAACATCTCAGGCTGGACGTCCCATGTTAATCATTTCCGAGGACGTGGATGGAGAGGCACTGGCGACACTGGTTGTAAACAAATTGCGTGGTTCACTTAAGGTGGCCGCTGTAAAAGCTCCTGGATTTGGCGACCGCAGGAAAGAAATGCTTGAGGATATTGCCATTTTAACAGGTGGTACTGTCATATCAGAGGAAAAAGGATTAAAACTGGAAGGTGCAACCCTTGACATGTTGGGTCAGACTGAGAAGGTCAGCATTGATAAAGAAAATACGACCATTGTCAATGGTGCTGGTGATCAGGCCGATATCAACGCCAGGGTCAATCAGATAAAAAAACAGATCGATACCACCACATCTGACTACGATAAAGAAAAACTTCAGGAACGTCTGGCGAAATTAGCCGGTGGTGTGGCGGTTTTATATATTGGTGCCGCTTCAGAAATGGAAATGAAAGAGAAAAAAGACCGTGTGGATGATGCCTTAAGTGCAACCCGCGCTGCCATTGAGGAAGGTATTATCCCCGGGGGGGGCGTAGCCTATCTTAGGGCCATCAGCTCGTTGGATAAAGTGAAAGGTGAAAATCAAGATCAAAACACAGGTGTTCAGATCATTCGCCGTGCACTTGAAGAGCCCATTCGTCAGATTGCAGAAAACTCTGGTGTGGAAGGCTCCATTGTTGTTCAAAAGGTCAATGAGGGCAAAGAGGCCTTTGGATATAATGCACGTATTGATAAATATGAGGATTTGTATAAAGCCGGGGTCATTGATCCAACAAAAGTTGTGCGGATAGCCCTGGAAAATGCGGCCTCCATTGCAGGCATGTTTCTTACTACCGAATGTGTGGTGGCTGAGGAGAAAGAAGATGAGCCAGCTTCACCAATGGGAGGCAATCCTGGTATGGGTGGTATGGGCGGCATGGGCGGCATGATGTAGCCATCATTCTAAACATATATATTTTTCAGGCCCTGCCGGGATACCGGCAGGGTTTTTTTATACAAAATACATTTGTATTTCGATAGAAATTCAATAGTAGTTCAATTGAAATTTCCCGCTGGGATATGCTCCGAGGTCACTGCAAAGATATCAGGTAGTCATTTCATCATCGTTTTAATCCTGATTCGCTGCACTTATGAGATCGTTCGCAAAGCTCACGAAGTTCAATCATTCACTCATTGAATCATTGTTTATGGCCTGTTGAGCGATTTTATTAATTGTTCACCACCGGTAGAATTTAATGATCGAATTGAAATTTCGATCTACAGATACCCTGCCATTAAGAAATTTGGCATAACACCGTATTTTGTATTTCCATCCAAACATGAAAATTGAGAATTTATTATTTTTTATTAAAACCATCATTTCCTGAAATTCTTCAAAAAAACTATTCGTTTCATAAAATGGTTTTGAATAGATTTGTACCAGTAATCATGTAACACCGTTGTGTATGAAATTCACACCTAAGATCATCGTTATTGTTTCCTTTCTGATGCTAGAAACGTCACTCATGGCCGGTTGGATCATTAAAGAACGCAGTTATACTTCCGAAGACAAGACAAAATATAAATATCTCTACTACATCCAGGACCAGAAGTTAAAAATAGTTGAAGATCAGCTAATCAGCATCTTCGATGTTGAGCATCAAAACCTCACCTTTGTAAACCCGGAAAAAAACCAATATTGGTCCGGCACGCTTGAAGCATTCCATACAGAATCACATGAAGCCCTGAAGCAAATGTTCATGGATCAGATGAAAGATGCCAAAGAGGAGGAGCGCGAAATGATCCAGGCAACATTCGACTACTATATGCAAAGTATTGATGATTCCTCAAGCCAGAATCAACCCTTTTTGGATATGGTTATTGTGAACACCGGTGTCAAGGATAAAATTGCCGGCACTTCTGCATCACAATATGGCTTGTATGTCAATAAAAAATTAAAGGAGGAAATCTGGATTGCTGAAGATATTCCGATCTACCAGCAACTCGATATGATCCGGTTTAATGCCATGCTGGTTGAAATCGGCAGTGCCATCATCGAAGACTTGAGTTATCAGGCCAGCCTCGATTTTGCACAAATTCTGAAAAAAGGATTACTTGTAAAAACCGTTGAATATGCACCGGATTTTACGGTCACCACTGAAGTATACAAGATCAAAGAATCCCAGATCGACCCAGCCGCATTCAATCCACCTGCCGGATGCCAGCCTGCCAGCCTGACCCAGCTTGGATTATTGGATACAGATTAAGAAGCTCCATCAAGCCTGTTTGGCGATTTCCAGGATCGACTGGACCAGGTAATCCATATTGTACATGGATGTATACACGTTGGGTGTGACCCTGACACCCTGTATATTTTCCCAACTGATAGAAACGGTGTAAATTTTATATTTCTTAAATAGTGCACTTTGCAGCTCTCCGGGGGTCATTCCGTCGATGGCAAAATTACCAAGACCACATGCATATTCCGGCTTAAATGAAGTAAAGAACCGGACTTTGGGATGGTCCTTAATGGCTTCCATCCAGTAATTTCTCAGATAGCGCAATCGGGCTTCTTTGCGATCCGGTCCCAGCATGTAATGGAATTCTATGGCCCGTCCAATCGACATTTCTGCTGGCATATTCCGTGTGCCCAGGGCTTCAAATTTACGAATGTCATCGCTTTCCGGGTCTCCGGGTGCCAGCCTTGGCCAGATTTTTCCAATTTTATCCTTCTTAATATATAACATGCCGGTCCCAAAGGGTGAATACAGCCACTTATGCAGGCTGGTCCCAAAATAATCACATTCCAGGTCCGGGATACTGAAATTCAAGTGGGCAAAGGTATGGGCCCCATCAACCAGAACTTCAATGCCCCTGGCGTGGGCTGCCCGTGCAATTTTTTTTGCAGGCAAAATCTGTCCTGACCAGTTGATCATATGCATGATCTCAATGATCCTGGTCTGTGGCGTAAATGCATCGGTATAACGTTTTACAATCTCCTCATCATCTTCAATAGGCTGATCGAGATTGATCCACTTTAGCACAATGCCATCGCGTTTCTCCCGTTGCTTCCAGGCATTGATCATATTTGGATAATCCTGTTTGGTCAGCACCACTTCATCTCCTTTCTTCAGGTCCAGGCCAAAAATTACAGTCTCCAAAGCTTCGGTTGTATTTCGCTGAATGGCAATTTCCTCTGCCGAACATCCCGCCAGTTTGGCCAATTCTCTGCGCACATTTTCCCGTCCCGAATCCACAATCTGCCACATGAAATAGGCTGGTCCCTCATTGCTGACCCGGTAGTAGTGCTGAAAAACATCCTGTACAACCTTGGGTTGCGGACATACCCCACCGTTATTCATGTTAATAATATTGGGAGAGGATGTGAATGATTGCTGGACCCAAAACCAGAAATCTTCGTCGCTGGCGATCGTTTCAGGTGGTAATGATGAAATTTTATTCACCGCTTCCTGTAAATGATTTGTTGAGGCATCTGCAAAAAGGCTGGAAAACGCCACTGCTCCTGTGGCAGCCATACTGCGTTGTAGAAATTTTCTCCGGTTTGTGATCATGGCTTTTTGATTTATGGGGTTCTTAAGTATTATCTGGTTTAAATGGCATTCTGAAGTTGGGACTGCTTTTGATTCAGCAATCAAAATTATTACCTGGAATTAAATATCTTTGCAAGCGATCTTAAATTTACCAAATTCAATTTGGAAATGGAAAGAATTCGGAACTTCTGTATTATAGCGCACATTGACCACGGAAAAAGTACCCTGGCCGATCGGCTACTGCAGAAGACCAATACATTGACAGCACGTGAATTTAAAGATCAGGTACTGGACAGCATGGACCTGGAAAGGGAGCGTGGTATTACCATAAAAAGTCATGCCATACAGATGGAATACGAGTTTGAGGGACAGAACTATTTTTTAAATTTGATTGACACTCCCGGGCATGTTGATTTTTCATACGAAGTATCCCGTTCAATAGCGGCCTGTGAAGGTGCTCTCTTAGTGGTGGATGCCACCCAGGGGATCCAGGCCCAAACCATTTCGAATTTGTATCTCGCACTGGAGCATGACCTCGAGATCATACCGGTATTAAATAAAATGGATTTGGAAAATGCCCAGCCCGATGAAGCGAAGGATCAGATTATCGATCTCGTCGGTTGCCCGGCAGATGATATTATTGAGGCCAGTGGGAAAACAGGAATGGGAGTCGAACGGATCCTGGAGGAGATCATCCGAAAGATACCGCCACCCAAGGGGGATCCGGATGCACCGCTGGAGGCGTTGATTTTTGATTCGGTTTTTAATTCTTTCCGTGGTATTCATGCGTATTTCAGGATCTTCAACGGGACCCTCAGGAAAGATGATCATGTGAAGTTTGTTGCTACAGGTAAAAAATACCATGCCGATGAAATCGGTGTATTAAAGTTGAAAATGAGTCCCCGTCAACAACTCAGTGCAGGCGATGTGGGGTATATCATCTCTGGAATCAAGACCTCATCGGAAGTAAAGGTCGGAGATACGATTACCCACGTGGATCAACCATGTTTAAAAGCCATTGAAGGATTTGAATATGTCAAACCCATGGTATTTGCGGGCATATACCCTGTTGACGCAGATGATTATGAGGAATTGCGAGCCTCTATGGAGAAGCTGCAGTTAAATGACGCTTCGCTGACTTTCGAACCCGAATCCTCCGCAGCGCTTGGATTTGGTTTTCGATGTGGATTCCTTGGATTGCTTCATATGGAGATCGTTCAGGAACGACTGGAGCGGGAATTTGATATGAATGTGATCACCACAGTCCCCAATGTGTCCTACAAGGTATTGACCACCCGGGGCGAGACCATTGAAGTCCATAATCCTTCAGGACTCCCGGAACCCACAGTCATTGACCACATTGAAGAACCGATTATCACAGCCCAGATCATATCCAAGTCAGAATATCTCGGATCAATCATGAAACTTTGCATTGATAAACGTGGCATATTAAAAAACCAGATTTATTTAACCAGCGACCGGGTTGAAGTCACATTTGAAATGCCACTGGCTGAGATCGTTTTTGATTTTTATGACAAATTGAAAAGTATCTCAAGAGGCTATGCATCATTCGATTATTACCAATCAGATTACCAGCTGGCCAAGCTTGTGAGACTGGATACTTTGTTGAATGGTGAAATGGTGGATGCCTTATCAACCCTTATCCACAGGGATAATGCATATGATTTTGGTCGTCGCATGTGTGTGAAGCTTAAAGAATTGATTCCACGGCAACAATTTGATATTGCCATACAGGCGGCCATTGGATCCAAGATTATTGCACGGGAAACCGTTAAGGCATTACGCAAAGACGTGACAGCCAAATGTTATGGTGGTGATATTACAAGGAAACGGAAGCTTCTAGAGAAACAGAAGAAAGGTAAAAAACGCATGCGACAGGTGGGCAACGTAGAAATTCCTCAACAGGCATTTCTTGCCGTTTTAAAACTGGACTAACCATTTGCAAGTTGAATCACATGAAGCGTTCTGTCTTATTTTTCCGGAGAACGGACCTAGGTGAATTGGTGAAAAAAGCCGTGATAAGCTTTAATAATAAAGTAGATGTGGCCCTGACACCCTGTTTTCTTTCTCATTCTCAGAGCCGGAAAAATGATCCTGCTTGCTTCTATTATGGAATGGGTAATCTTTCCGGGATCTGATGCCCACGGCTGAACTACTTGACCACCGGAACTCTCTGTTGGTGACATTTTTCAATTACCAACACAGAACATGTCAATATCAAAAGGAGGGTTATCGCCAGTCAGTGGATCTGAAGGCCTTGAAAGCATGGTCTTTGTAGGTTTAGTTATATGGTCCGGCCAAAATTTATTTAATTATGCTATTAAAACCGTAAAGGTATCTTTCTTTTTTTATATCTTCAAAGCGACCACTCGCCCCTGAATATGGTTATTATGGAAAAAAATTATGCCATCGGTATAGATATCGGATCCATTTCCATCAACATCGTGATTATGGATCAATCAAAAGAGATCATTGAGGACGTTTATTTGTATTGTCAGGGAAAACCGTTTGAGAAACTCCATGATTATCTTGAGGTGCTACTTCAAAAATATCCCTCCAATACCATCCGGAATCTGGCCATCACTGGAACGGGTGGGAAACTGGCCTCAGAACTTCTGGGCGGCCATTTTGTGAATGAGATTATTGCCCAATCCTCATCTGTTGCAGAATTGTATCCTGAAGCTAAAAGCATCATCGAAATGGGTGGTGAGGATTCGAAATTGATATTCATGGAAAATGGTGCCAAAGCCAGTCGATTATCCGATTTTAACCTGAACACCATATGTGCTGCAGGCACCGGATCATTTCTGGATCAACAGGCGAACCGTATCGGTATCTCCATCGAAAAGGAATTTGGAGAATTGGCTATGAAGTCCAAGAATCCGCCACGGATTGCGGGACGATGCAGTGTATTTGCAAAAAGCGATATGATCCATCTTCAGCAAATAGCCACCCCGGTTCATGACATCGTAGCAGGATTATGCTTTGCCGTTGCACGGAATTTTATAAGCACACTGGGTAAGGGCAAGCCCATTGAGACACCGATTATATTTCAGGGTGGTGTGGCTGCGAATAAAGGTGTGATTCGGGCATTCCGAGATCTTTTAAAGATCTCAGGAAAGGAATTGATCATTCCGCAACATTTTGCATCCATGGGAGCAATTGGAGCAGTATACCATGTATTGCAGGAACCGGCCTCCAATGATCGGCCATTTCAAGGATTGGATGCATTGAAAGCACATTTAATGAAGCATGTCAGCAACCAAAAAAGCAATGAGCCACTCGTTGAAGCCTCTGTTGAATACAATAAATCGGTATATCAAATTCCGGATTCTGTAAAGAAACTGGATGTGTTTCTGGGGCTTGACATCGGATCGTTAAGTACCAATGTTGTTCTGATCGATGCTCAAAACAGGGTCGTAGCCAGACGATATTTACCAACGGCCAGCAAACCTCTGGATGCCATCAGGAGGGGGCTGTCTGAAATTTATAATGAAGTGGGAGACCGGGTGCAGGTCCGGGCCGCCGGAACAACAGGGTCAGGGCGCTATCTGACTGGAGATTTCATTGGTGCCGATGTGATCCGAAATGAAATTACGGCACAGGCCACAGCCGCCATTGCATTTGATCCCGAAGTGGACACCATATTTGAGATCGGCGGGCAAGATTCAAAATACATCAGTATTGATAATGGGGTGGTTGTCGATTTTGAAATGAATAAAGTCTGTGCCGCCGGAACAGGATCATTTCTTGAAGAGCAGGCCGAAAAGCTCGATATCAATATCATCGAAGAATTTGGATCCCTGGCACTTCAGGCTGAAGCACCAGCCAGTCTGGGCAACCGGTGCACGGTTTTTATGGAATCCGATTTGAATGCACAACAACAGAAAGGTCAGTTGAAAGAAAACCTGGTGGGAGGATTGGCCTATTCCATTGTTGAGAACTATTTACAAAAAGTGGTACGAAAGAAACGTGTGGGCGACCATATTCTGTTCCAGGGCGGGGTCACCAATAACAAAGCAGTGGTATCCGCTTTTGAAAAGGTGACGGGCAAGAAAATACATATACCACCTCATTTTGATGTGACCGGGGCCATTGGAGCCGCCATCCTGGCCAGAGAGACAGTGGGTGAAAAGCCCACCCGGTTCAAAGGATTTGACATCAGTAAAATACCATTTAAGGTGGACCGGTTCACATGTAAATCCTGTGCCAACCAATGTGAGATCAGGAGGATTCGAATACAGGATGAAAAGAAGCCTTTGTTTTATGGGGGTCGGTGTGAAAAATGGGAAGTTGAAGAGCGCAAAGGAAAAGGAAAAGGCATACCAAATCTGTTCGAAAGGAGGCTGGACATACTCATGAAGCGCTATATGGAAGTACCAAAAAACGGGAAGGTCACCATTGGTATTCCAAGAGCCTTGATGGTGTTTTATCAGCAATTTCCATTCTGGCATACATTTTTTGAAGAATTGGGATTTCATGTTGTCATTTCCAGTGAGTCAGACAACCAGATCATCAAGAAATCGCTTGAAATGATCGTGGCCGAAACCTGTTTCCCAGTGGAACTGATGCATGGCCATATCATGGACCTGATTGAAAAGGAAGCGGACTTTATTTTTACACCCTTCATCATCAATTCCAGAGCTGAAGAAGATAACCCGACAAATAATTGCAATTGCCCCTGGATCCAGACCTATCCCTTTATGGTAAAATCAGCACTTCCAAAACAGGAAATGATTGATAAATTGCTGATTCCCGTTCTTAATTTCAGGTATTTTGGCAGGGTTTTAGAGAATGAATTGTCCACCTTTATGAAGGCCCGTTTTGGGTCCGGAAAAAAGGCTGTTATTGCGGCCATTCGAAAGGCCGAACGGGCCCAGAACACATTCGAGGAAGAAATCCGTCAGGCCGGACGTCAGGCTATGGAGAATCTGCCTGCAGATAAAAAATCCCTGGTTATTATTGGTCGACCCTACAATACCAGCGATCCGGCCCTGAACCTCAGTATGGTGGAAAAGCTGATCAACCAGGATGTGCTACCCATTCCCATTGATTTTCTGCCGCTTAAAGGTGAAAATATCCTTAAAGATTATCCCCAGATGTACTGGCCAAATGGGCAGAAAATTCTGGCTGCCGCGCGTATTGTAGCTCGTGATCAAAGGCTGCATGCCGTATATATCGGGAACTTCCGATGCGGCCCGGATTCATTCCTGTCGCATTTTGTGCACGAAGAAATGAAAGGCAAGCCGTACCTGGAAATTGAAATTGACGAGCACAGTGCCGATGCCGGAATGATCACCCGCTATGAGGCTTTCCTTGATAGTCTGAAAGGGACCATGGATGGACGATCCCAGCCATTCTTTACCCCGGGGGTAATGACCTCCTCTCCCATGAAAAACCGCACATTGTATTTTCCGTATATGTGCGATTCTGCGTATGCCATTGCAGCTGCCTGCCGGAGTTTTGGTATCAAGGCCGATGTGCTGCCCATGCAAAGTGAGACAGACCTGAACCTGGCCAGGAAACACACCTCCGCCAGGGAATGTTTCCCGATGATTTGTACGACAGGAAGTTTCCTGAAGAAACTGTATGAACCCGATGTGGATCCGGGAACGGTCAGTTTTTTTATGCCCGATCACAATGGTCCCTGCCGTTTTGGACAGTATAATAAATTTCAAAGGATACTGTTCAATAAGCTTGGTTTTGAAGATGCTGAAATTGTATCTCCCAGTAATGATACGGCCTATGCTGATATTTCAGGCGGACATGGTACCCAATTCAGATTCCTCGCCTGGAAAGGATTTGTTGCGGTGGATATTCTGAGAAAACTGAAGCAGGAAAGGAAACCATATGAACTGATCCCTGGGCAGACCGAACAAATTTACAAGGAGTGTCTGAACGATGTGATCCGGGCTATTGAAACAGGGGGGAAAGACCTTGTCAATGCAGTGGAGCGTTCAGGAAAGAAATTCAATACCGTCGCCATACACAATGGGGAACGGAAGCCCGTAATTGCGGTGGTTGGCGAAATTTTTATGCGGGACAATCCATTTTGCAGTAACTTCCTGGTGGAGCGCCTTGAAAAATTTGGCGCTGAAACCTACATTGCACCCTTTTCTGAATGGATTGTATATTCCACATATCGTTATACACGCGATAGCCGATGGAAAAGCGATTACAAGGGAATATTAAAATCGAAGATACAGGCGTTTTCCCAGGAAATGTCGGCAGCCAGGCTTTTTAAGGCCGTTCACGATCTCATTGACGAAGATAAGGATGTTAAGGTTAAGGAGATGCTGGCCAGTTGTGATCCATACATACATAAGCATTACGATGGAGATCCGGCTCTGAACCTGGGGAGTTCGGTGCAACTCGTCGACCGTAAGATATCTGGGATTGCCAATATACTGCCCTTTACCTGCATGCCCGGAACAGTGGTTGCATCTGTGTCGCACAAGTTTAAGCAAGACCATCATAATATCCCCTATGTCAGTATTCCTTATGATGGACAAGAAGATGTATCCATTGAGCTCCGGCTCCAGGCCTTTATGCACCAGGCTCAGGAATATTCCAGAAGACAGGGGTATCATAAGCAGGAACATTGGCCCCTCGCAGAACACCTGGCCAAGTCGCATTAATATTCCGGTTCAGTGCACGTCATGGTGTTTTAATTAAAGCATATTCTCATCACATGGTTCTGAGATTTTGTTTTATGAAATGAAAATAATGGAGTACATATTTTATCCATTCCTATTTCGTACTTTTATAGTATCATTAAAATCAATATCATGAAAAGAATCTTTAGTATGCTGACCCTCCTGGCAGGCCTCTTTTTGGGAATGACTGCCCAGGATTGTGCCACCTATTTTCCGTCCACCAAAGGAGCTGAAATCGAAATGCAGTATTTCGATTCAAAAGAAAAACTACTGACAATCAGTACGTATACCGTCATGAATGTGGAATCATTGACTGACGGGATAAAAATACAAACCCACTTCAAGGTAGAACCTCAGGGGAAGGGGGATCCTTATGAGGATGATTTTGATTTTTATTGTCAGGGAGGCAAGTTTTATTTCGATATGAAACAATATCTCAAAGATATGCAAATGGATCAGTTTGAAGATATGGAAGTTGGCATTGAATCGGAGGACCTGTCATTTCCAAGCCAATTGAACACCGGCGATATGCTAGAAGATGCCAGCATCACCATCACGGTAAAGAGTGGTGGCATGAAACTCATGAGCATGGTGGTTCGCATTACTGACCGGAAGGTGGAAGGAATGGAAACCGTATCCACTCCGGCAGGTACCTTCGAATGTCACAAAATATCTTACAACGTGGAGTCCAAATCCATGTTCACGATTACAATGAAAGAGATCACCTGGTATGCAAAAGGTGTGGGTGCAGTGAAAACAGAAGATTATAATAAGAAGGGGAAATTGGAGGGATATTCCATTTTAACCCGTCTAAAGAATTGATTTATAATTTTTTAATGTAGTTTTCTAACAAACGATCTTGAATCCTTTCCCATGCACATTCAGAATCTCAATGGAGGGATCCTCTTTGAGGTATTTCCGTAATTTAGTAATATACACATCCATGCTTCTGGCATTAAAATAGTTGTCATCATACCATATGGTTCTGAGTGCAAAGTTTCGTTCCAGGACCTTATTCTTGTGATGGCACAGCAGCTTGAGTAATTCGGCTTCTTTGGTGGTTAGTTTTTGGGATGTTCCTTCAATTGTCAGAGTCTGTTTCTGTACATCAAAAAAATATTTTCCAATGGTATAGGTTGTCTGGTCGGGGTGTTCACCATGATGGGTTCTTCGGAGTATGGCCTCGATCCTGAACAAGAGTTCCTCCATACTGAATGGCTTGGTAATGTAATCATCAGCTCCAATGGAAAATCCTTCCAGTACGTCTTCTTTCAAGGATTTGGCGGTTAAAAAAATTATGGCGATATCACTGTTGATCTGACGGATCTCCTGAGCCAGAGTAAATCCATCTTTTTCCGGCATCATAACGTCCAGTATGCACAGATCATAATGCTCTTTAAGAAATCCTTTAAAGGCTTTATTCCCATCGGGATAAAGATCGGTCTTGTAGCCTTTCAGTCCGAGATACTCTTTTAACAAGCTTCCTAGATTTTCATCATCCTCGGCCAATAATAACCTGGTATCTTCCATGTATTTATGAATTTCTAGGGAACCAGATCCGGAATGTTGTTCCCTTATTTATTTGACTTTCTGCATGAATGGTTGCACCATGCACCTCCAGTATTTTCTTCACATAGCTCAATCCCAATCCGAATCCCTTGACATTATGAATATTTCCGGTCGATACCCGATAAAATTTATCAAAAATCCTTTTCAGATTTTCTTTTGAAATACCCATGCCATTATCTTCTATACTGATCGCAAGACCACCTCTTTCCTCACGAGTGGAGATTTTAATGACAGGCTCTTTCGAACAGTACTTAATGGCATTATCGATCAGATTGGATAATACATTTGTGAAATGCAATTCATCCACATGCAAATTTGGATTTTCTGCCTGGAAATCAAGTACGATTTGTCCATTTTTATTTCGAACCTGAAGTGAAAAATTATCCCTTACATTGGCAATGAGCCGGTGCACATCCATTTTGGTCTTTTTGAGAGCGATCTTGCCGCGATCGAAAATGGCCATTTGCAATACTTTTTCAACCTGGAATCCCAATCGAATGGTTTCATCTTCAATCACCTTGGAAAGATGATCCATATTTTTTTGATCGCGGATTACACTGGTATCCTTTATCATTTGTGAAGCCAGCGAGATGGTGGAAATGGGTGTCTTTAGCTCATGGGTCATGTTATTCACGAAGTCCGTTTTCATTTCGGACAGTTTTTTCTGACGGAAAATAATATACAATGTCAGGGAAAAGACAAGCATGATGATGACGGTCAATAGGATGGAGGAGGATCCCATCCAGCCCAATGATTTATAAAGAAATTTGCGATCGCTGGGGAAATACAGGGTTATAAAGTTCTTTTTTACCTCCAGATCGCCCGGAAATAATTGCCATTGAAAGATCCTGGCCTTTGTGTATGTCTGAAAACCAGGCGTTTTAAAAAAGATGCTGTTATCCGGTCTCCTGATTGCGAATTCAAAATCAAGGTCAATGTCCCTGCGTTTCAGTTCATTTTTAATAGCCAGGTACATTTGAACAGGAATGATCCGCTGTTCAATGGGTCTTGGTGTGTTCATAATTTGATCTACCACCTTTTCAACCATGATATATTTATCCTCGACCTTGGCTTTCTCCCGCAACATATTGTTGCGCAATCTCTCAACGGAAATGGGCTGATCCACACTCCCTCGTAATGGTGGGATGGCATTTTCATCAACAATATATAAAATGGAATCGTTGAGGGAAAAATGACTTTCTCCAATGAATTTCGCGCCCTGGTCTGAAAAATAAAATGTTGACCTGGAGCCAAAGGAAATGATCTGATTTCCCTGGGCTCCGGATCTTTCAAGCACAATATTTACAGGGACACTGTCATTGAATGCGCTGAGTTCATTCGCGATCTCCATCCTGGTTTCCTGTTCTTCAAAATTGTGAATGACATCAATCAGTGACCGGTTCACCATCTGGATGAAATGCTGTTGTTTTACTTCCAAAGCATTCCGAACCCACTGGGTTTGTACCACCAGCAGACCCAGCAGGGCGAAGGACATCAGTCCCGTCAATATCCATATTCCTCTGCGGCTCATATCAATACAAAAATACGGAACCAAAACACTTGTGAGTTTAATTTAACAATCTTTAACATTCCTTAGGATTGGTTAACCATATCCTGTTATATTTTTGAATTATCAATCGAAGCCTTAAAATTCAAAACGTTACAGCCATGAAAACAAAACATTTATTCAGTTTCCTGGGCGTGATTCTTCTGATGATGCCGGGTCTCGTCTTTGGACAGCAAAAAGACAAAATGGTACATTTGAAGGTCATTAAAAACGATCAAGCCATTGTGGATACCAGTTTTTTGTATAAAGACCTGGAAGAAAAGGGATTGCAGGAGAAAATATCGGAGCTGGCTGGTATTGACATCACATTGTATGAAGGTGACGACCATCATGCGAAATACTCCAAATCCATGTCACATTCATATGTGATCGTTGCCGATGGAGAAGAAGCAGGAATTAAGAAAGTGATTGTTAATAAGGATGAAGCGAAAGATGATGAACATCATATGGCTTTTGTCGTAACAGAAGACAATAAATCAGACATCATCCTTAAAGGCAACAAGATCGGTGTTATTTCCAAAGATTCATTGAAGAAAGGGAATGTATATATTATTAAAGAGGGCACGGATGACCTGAAATGGATTTCGGAAGACTCCGTTACAAAGGTTAAAAAAGGGGATGTCTGGATTATCGGTGAAGACGAAGATCAACTCATTTGGGTTTCAGAAGGGGGGAAGGATGACTCAGTAAAAGTTATTGTGAGGAAAGCAGGTGATGATGATGAGGTGATCCATATTCATGAAGCGGGAAAAATAAAAATAATGGTTAAAGAAGATGACGGACACATGGTGATCCATACCAATGAAGGTGAAGACCCGGGTGAGCATAAAATTATTAAGGTCAAAAAAGATAAAGATGATGAAACATCTTACATGATCTTATTTGATGCTGATAATGAGAGAGATGAACACAAGTCTGATCACAAGAGTGTTTATGTTTACACGGATGAAGAAACAAATGGCACGAAATTTGCATCAAAATCAGTAATGGTGAAAACCAAAAAGATTGAAGGGTCTGATGATATCGAAATCATTGTGACCATTGAAGAGAAAGAAAAAGGGGAAATTGAAAAAAAATCACCAGAATCGAAACAAAAAAAAGACAACGATCGTAAAAAAATGTAGAAAGCAGCAATAAAGCGATTTCTTCATAGTTAGGTTAAATTTTAGGGTTTATTAAGGGAAAAAGGATGGTGTTTCAACCATCCTTTTTTTTATAAGAAAAGTAACCGGCCGGATGATTTTAAGGATCGGGGGTCAAGAGAAAAGCATGCACTAATAATCTGTATGCGCTTTATTTTTTCAATTAATGCTCGCAGAAAAGGCTCAGAATTTTCGCCGGATATCTGGAGAAAAAAATCCATATTTTTAAGTTCCGGTACCAGGAATCCATCGGGAGACACATTTGAGATAAGATGATACATGATCATTGAATCCGCATCTTCATAGCGGTATACTGAAAAATCCATATTTTGTTCTGGAGCTGTGGTAATGGTGAGATCATCCCAGCGGGTCAGAGACAAGCCCAGAGCCTGGTTCAGGCTCCACGAAAGATGGTAATCATTTTCGTGAGATGAAATTCCCAGCAAAGCAAATTCAAATTCCGGGTGGTATTTCAGCTTATGCGTTTGTGTTTTTTTCATGACATGGTATTTTCTAGGAGCATCTACTAGGGATGCAACTCCTGATTATTCCGGTGCTTATAAATGAACTCCAGAGCCTGTTGGGCCGCATTTTGCTCAGCTTCTTTTTTTGAAGTTCCGGAACCTTTCCCGGCCCATTCTGAACCGATCTTAACCCGGGATAAGAATACCGGGGCCATGGGATGGGACATATCTGAATCGGTTGTTTGGAAATCGATCTCCTCTTTGTGTTTTTGACCCCATTCCACGAGCAGACTTTTATAATCGGATTCTTCCATGACCAGCCGGTAAAATTCACGGTCGTCCTCAATCAGGTGCATCATTATAAACCGATGAACAATCCGAAAACCCTTATCGAGAAAAATGGCTCCGATAATGGCTTCAAGGGTGTTCCCAAGCAGGTCTTTCTTATGTTGGTTCTGATGGATGGGGGGTTTAATGAGCCGATCCAGCTTCAGAATTTCACCAACCTGATTCAGATGATCCCGGTTGACAATTTTAGCCCGTACTTTGCTGAGAAATCCTTCATCGGCAAAGGGAAATGTTTTGAAGAGGAAATCTGAGATAACGGCCTCAAGAATGGCATCGCCCAGAAATTCCAGCCGTTCCTGGTGCTCCTCAATCTTTTTATCGTCAGGTGGTACCGACGATTTTGGTATGAAGGCCTGCCTGTAGTAATGAATATTACCGGGCCTGACACCAATCAGGCCGGTCAATTCTTTTTTGAATGGATTTCCGAAAGGGATTACCCCCAGCAATGAATGGGACCGTTTGATTATTCTGTGTATTTTCTGAAAATAACACTGGCATTATGACCACCAAAACCAAATGTATTGCTCAGGCTTGTTGTTACTTCCCGCTCCTGCGCTATCTTGGGTGTCAGGTTCAGTCTGCTGTCAATTTCAGGATCCACATTATTCAGGTTGATGGTGGGCGGAATAACATTATCGATTATGGCCATTAATGCTGCAATGGATTCCAGTGCACCTGCGGCTCCCAGCAAATGACCGGTCATAGACTTTGTGGCACTGATATTGAGCTTAAAGGCATGATCTCCAAAAATATTGATAATGGCCCGGGCTTCTGAAATATCACCCAGAGGTGTGGCCGTTCCATGTACATTGATATAGTCCACCTCATCAGGGGCGATGCCAGCGTCTTCAAGCGCATTTTTCATCACCAGTGCAGCTCCGGCACCTTCCGGATGGGGTGCGGTCAGATGAAAGGCATCTGCCGACATCCCGGTGCCGATCAATTCCGCATAAATTCTGGCCCCTCTCTTCCTGGCATGCTCCAGTTCTTCCAGTATCAGGACACCTCCCCCCTCACCCATGACGAAACCATCACGGGTAACATCGAAGGGTCGTGAGGCAGATTTGTACTCCTCGTTATTGGTGGATAAGGCCATCATGGCGTTGAATCCACCCATGCCTACCTCAGTTATGGACGCTTCAGAACCGCCGGAAATAAATAGATCCGCCTTTCCCAAACGGATATAATTGGTAGCGTCAATAAGGCAATTGGTGGAGGTGGCACATGCTGAAACGATACCAAAATTTGGGCCCCTGAAACCGTATTTCATGGAAATATGACCGGCCGCAATATCGGCGATCATTTTGGGAATAAAAAAAGGACTGAACCGGGGTATTCCCTCGGTGGATGAAAGAAATCCTTTGACTTCTTCCTGGAAGGTTTGCAGACCACCGATACCGGAACCGAAAATAACACCGGCCCGGTCAAGATTGATCGACTGCAGGTTGAGTTCCGAATCTTTCATGGCCTGCGCAGTGGCAACCATAGCAAATTGAGCATAGCGATCGAGCTTGCGCAATTCTTTCCGGTCGAAATGATCTAATGGATCGTAGCCTTTGACTTCACAGGCAAATCTGGTTTTAAAACGTTCGGCATCAAAAAGAGTGATCCAATCGATACCACTTACCCCATTACGAAGTCCCTTCCAATATTCTGAAACGGAATTTCCTAATGGGGTAATAGCACCTAATCCTGTAACGACAACGCGCTTCAATTCCATATAGCGAGACAATTACTTGGCGTTCTCTTCCAAATATTTGATGGCTTCTCCTACGGTTGCAATATTTTCTGCCTGGTCATCAGGAATGCCAATATTGAATTCCTTCTCAAACTCCATAATTAGTTCTACCGTGTCAAGAGAGTCTGCTCCCAGGTCATTGGTAAAGCTGGCTTCAGGAGTTACTTCATTTTCATCAACACCTAATTTGTCAACGATGATCGCTTTGACTCTTGATGCAATGTCAGACATGATCTTTAGTTTTAATTAATACTAGGTTAGTTACAAATAATACGCTGCAAAGAAATGTATTTCAAGAAAATTTTTCAAACAAAAATGATTTTTTTTGCAAAGCATCGCTGAAAATTGATTGGTTTTTTTCAACTTCGTTTTCTGTTTTCATTCATGAACATATTATAAATCAATGGGAATGAAGAGAATTGTCATATTTGCTTCTGGTTCGGGAACCAATGCACAAAATATCATCGAATATTTTAACAAAACGGTCGAAAAAAAAGTAACACTGGTTTTATCAAATAAACAAGGTGCCGGTGTACTGGAACGGGCAAAACGGCTGGGTGTGCCATTCCGGGTGTTTGATCGCAACGATTTATATGAATCGGATCTGGTGCTGGATTGGCTTGAAGCGGCGCAGGCCGACCTGATTGTGTTGGCCGGATTTTTATGGCTGGTGCCATCCAATATCATTAAACGATACAAGCATCGAATCGTGAATATCCATCCGGCATTATTACCTAAATATGGGGGGAAGGGTATGTTTGGAATGCATGTTCACAGGGCGGTCCTAGAAAATAATGAGCGGCAATCCGGCATGACCATCCATTATGTCAATGAGGAATACGATGCGGGTGACATTATTTTCCAGACCATGTGTGCCGTTGAACCAGATGAATCACCAGAATCACTGGCCCGGAAAGTTCATGAACTTGAATACCATCATTATCCGAGGGTCATTGATGAATTACTCGATGGTTTGAAGTAAGTTTATCATCACAAATTTGACCTTTTCAAATACCGGTTTGCGTTCTTCCAGGAGGGGTTCAACGGGGGGTGCTTCCACACTCAGTGGATTGACTGCCCGGCCATTTTTATAGAACCGGAAATCCAGGTGGGGACCTGTGGATAAGCCTGTACTACCCACATAACCAATAATATCTCCCTGCTTCACGTATTGACCTACCTTTATGCCGGATGCATATCTTGAAAGGTGCAGATACGCCGTGGTATATACACTATTGTGTTTGATCTTCACCATACGCCCTGCTTGACCCTGGTAACTGGCTTCCACTACCACACCGTCTCCAATGGCCTGCACCGGTGTTCCCAGTGGAGCTGCATAATCTATCCCGTGATGCGGACGCCTGATTTTTAATATGGGGTGCATCCGGCTGTGTGAGAAACCCGAACTGATCCTGGAAAAGCTCAGGGGTGCTTTTAAAAATGCCTTGCGTAAATTATTTCCATCCTGGTCAAAATAGTCTTCCCGTCCGTTTTGTTTCAATGGGATGGCATAAAATTCTTCGCCCGAGTGGTAGAACCAGGCACCCAGGATCCTGGTAATCCCTATCGACAGGGTGTCGACATATTGTTCTTCATAGATAACTTTGAAAGCATCGCCCTTTTGCAGGCCAAAAAAATCGATTGACCAGGCAAAAATTTCAGACAGTTCGTTGGCCAGGTTGGGATTCAGATCCTGGTCGATGATGGTTTGCCAGAGGGAGTATTCAATGGTTCCGGATGCCATAAGGAGTTTGGATAGGGTATTGTTTTCACCAGGCAGAATCCTGGGATTATTACCCAGTTCAAAAACATAATAATGGATTGGATCTTCGATATATACAAAAAAACGGACCGTATTTAGACTGTCGGATTCCCTGAATACCATAAAGGTATTTCCCCGCTTGATCTTCCTGAAGTCAAAAACATCCTTTGAATTATCCATGATGCTCTGAAGTTGCATGGCGGGAATATCCAGGCGCTTAAAAATGGCCCCCAGGTTATCGTTTCGTCTCACCCGTCCTTCCTCGATCTCATATAATTCTGTATCGATACCGTATAATAATTTTTCGGGAATGGGTTCCGCAACAGTATCGTTCGAAGATTCAAGAGCCCACTCCGGCTGGGGATCCTGGGATGTGGCAATACATCCTGTTAACATGCCTGAAAGCACAAACAGAATACCTGTTAATTTTCGTATGGAACCGGATCCATGCACTATTTTAGTACAATATTTACAATTTTTCCGGGAACCACTATCACTTTGACCAGGGTCTTTCCGGTCATCCATTTGGTTGCTTTTTCATCGGCCAGCACTGTTTTTTCTACAGTTGATGGATCCATTTCGGCAGGAAGCTCCAGTTTAAATCGCATTTTCCCATTGAAGGATACAGGATAAATCACCGTTTTTTCTTCCAGGTATTGTGGATCAAATCCAGGGAATGGAGCGAATGAAATGCTGTCAGAATGGCCCATCAGGCGCCATAATTCTTCAGTGATGTGGGGTGCAAATGGGGATAAAAGAACCGTCAGCTGTTCCAGGACCTGATGGTTGTTTGACTTCAGGTCTGAAAGATCATTAACACATATCATAAAATTACTTACTGCAGTGTTGAGAGAAAACCGGTCAATATCGCCTGAAATTTTACTGATGGTACGGTTGATGATCTTTAATTCGGCCTCAGATGGTGTTTCTTTACAGGTATTAAACTGGCCCTTTTCATTAAAAAACATGCGCCAGTATTTTCTTAAGAATCGGGACACGCCTTCAATCCCATTGGTGTCCCATGGTTTATGTTGCTCAATCGGACCCAGAAACATTTCGTATAAACGCAGTGTGTCGGCTCCATATTTGTCAATAAGATCATCTGGATTCTGGACATTGTGTTTGGATTTTGACATTTTTTCAATGTCCCAACCACAGATATATTGCCCGTTCTCCAGGATGAATTCGGCATCCTGGTACTCCGGTTGCCATTTCTTGAATGCGTCGATATCCAGAATATCATTATGTACCAGGTTGATATCGACATGCAGTGGGGTGGTTTTATAATCTTTGCGAAGATTGGCAGATACAAATGTGTTGGAATGATTAACCCGGTATACAAAATTTGAGCGACCCTGAATCTTTCCCTGGTTGATGAGTTTTTTAAATGGCTCATCTTCGCAAACCAATCCAATGTCAAATAGAAATTTGTTCCAGAAACGAGAATATATCAGGTGGCCGGTGCCATGTTCGTCACCGCCCACGTACAGATCCACATTTCGCCAGTATGCATTGGCCTTTTTCGAAAAATACGCACGGTCGTTTTGCGGATCCATATACCGCAGGTAATAACCACTCGAACCGGCAAATCCAGGCATGGTATTGGTCTCGATGGGATAACCCTCTTTGGTTTTCCAGTTTTTTGCCCGTGCCAGTGGTGGGTCACCCGCTTCTGTAGGCAGGTACTTGTCTACCGATGGTAATTCCAGGGGGAGTTCCGATTCGTCCATGGTATAGGGCATTCCATTTTTATAATAGACAGGAAAGGGTTCTCCCCAGTATCTTTGGCGACTGAAAATGGCATCTCTCAGACGGTATTGAACCTGGCCTTCACCGATGCCTTTATCTGCCAGGAAGTGTATGATCTTTTGAATGGCATCCTGCACTTCCAGTCCGTCGATGATATCAGAATTGACCATGATCCCCTCTTTGGCATCATACGAATCATCCCAGGTGGCCGGATCGGATGGTGATTCTCCTTTGCGAACAACGACCTGTATGATGGGCAGTTTAAAATACCGGGCAAAGATAAAATCTCGGTTATCATGCGCGGGAACCGCCATGATGGCACCCGTACCATATCCTGCCAAAACATAATCGGCCACCCAGATGGGGATGTTCTCATTATTCACAGGATTAATTCCATACGCCCCAGTGAACTTTCCGCTTACTGTTTTAACTTCTGCGATTCGATCGCGCTCAGATCGGTTGGTCGCCCAGGAAACGTATTGGATGATTTCTTCTTTTTGTTCTGGAGTTGTGATCTTTTTTACCAGTTCATGCTCCGGTGCCAGTACCATATAGGTGGCTCCATAGAGGGTATCCGGGCGCGTGGTAAACACTTCAATGGTATCCTCAAATCCTTTGATTGCAAAATGAATGAGAGCTCCTTCTGAACGTCCGATCCAGTTCCGCTGCACCTCCTTAAGCGATTCAAACCAGTCGATTTTTTCCAACCCATCCAGGAGTCGCTGTGCATAGGCTGTGATGCGAAGCGACCACTGCTTCATGAGTTTCCGCTCGACCGGGTGTCCGCCACGTTCGGAAAACCCGTCTTTTACCTCGTCATTGGCCAGTACTGTTCCCAGGGCCGGACACCAATTGACCCAAGTGTCTGAGAGATAGGCCAGGCGATAACGCATCAGGATATTCTGCTGCTCCTTTTCCGAAAAATCTTTCCATTCCTCTGCTGTAAACGGATCATGCAGATCGCATGCGGCGTCTATACCGGTATTCCCATGGTTCTCGAATGCAGCCACCAGATCGGTAATCGGCTCAGCCCGGTCGAACTTCTTATTATACCAGGATTTAAACAGCTGTATGAATGTCCATTGGGTCCATTTGTAGTATTTTGGGTCACAGGTTTGTACTTCCCGGTCCCAGTCGAACGAAAATCCGAGCCTGTCAAGTTGTTCACGGTATCTCTGGATATTCTTTTTTGTAGTTTGGTAGGGGTGGGTTCCGGTTTGTATGGCATACTGTTCAGCGGGAAGGCCGTAGGCATCATATCCCATGGGGTGCAATACGTTAAATCCCTTATGACGTTTATACCGGGCAAAAATATCGGAAGCGATATACCCCAGCGGATGACCGACGTGCAATCCGGCCCCGGAAGGGTAGGGGAACATGTCGAGAACATAGAACTTTTCTTTGGTGGTATCGATCTCGGCTTTAAAAGTTTTGTTTTTTCCCCAGAATGATTGCCATTTCGGCTCTATTTCCCTGAAATTATACTCCATAGAATGCCTTATAATGATGGAATGGATGATTCAAGCTGCGAAATTAGAAAATCTAATTGACTTATGGTATAGCCAACGTTATTATTACCATTCTATAGAGATATGTACTGGAATTGGTGTTGTTTTTTTTTATAATTTTGCAGCCTGATTGGTCCCGTAGTTCAATTGGATAGAATGCCAGATTCCGGTTCTGGTGGTTGTGGGTTCGAGTCCCGCCGGGATCACAAATAAAAAGGAGGTCCACCCGGACCTCCTTTGTTTTTCGGGACGAGAACCCACAATGGGTTCGAACTTAGCGACCCTGGCTGGCCGGGGTCGCGATCTCATGAGGTTCCGACCAAAAGGAGGAACCGAATAATCCCGCCGGGATCACAATAAAATAAGCGCTTTACTTGTATACAAAAGTATTTGCGCTTGTTTCATTTATAACCTACTGTAACATTACTGAAACAAATTGGTTGTTTCTTTCTATTTCCAGTATGGAAACTTGAGGTCTTTCACAGTATTTCCCCTCATTTCATTCTATTTCCATAACAGCGTATATATTAGTTATTTAGGATCGTTTTGAACGATTCAAATTAAAACTTGATTGGGTGTTACTAATGGTGAGATCGTTGCTTATATGGCTTTAAAAAGGGTTGGTTTTTGGGGATATGGAATTGGTGATAAGCTATTATGGTAATAATCTGTAATGAAGCTGCAAATCACTTATTTTGATTGGCGAGGGCTTTTTGGGTTTCTTGGATTTTTTGAGCAAGGAAGTGATTATAAATTGAACTGCCTTTTTCTGCTTCTTTAAAGAATTCAATTGCTTTTTTGTATTCGCCCAATTTAAAATAACCTAATCCAAGATTTAATAATATAAATGGATGGTTTGGAATATCGGTTTTCTGGGATAGTTCCAGGGCTTTAATTTCGTTCTCAATTCCCTTTTCAATATCAATCTCCCCCTTTATTTGGGCACTTCCAAGGGTGTGATAGTACCAAAAAAGACTATTTCCCGGATTGGCAGTATCTATTTCTGGGATGTCCTGATTTAGTCTTTTATTAAGTGCCAACTTGTATTTTTCTTCAGCCTTACTATATAGTCCTGCTCCATTATACATATTCCCTTCAAAGGCTATTATTTGAGGTTCCCGCAAAAAAGCTGTATTTACTAATGCATTTTTTAATTCTTCAATATATCGGTTTGCTGCATACGTATCGTTCTGTAGCAATGCACATTTTACTTGTCCCTCTTTAAGTTCGATTGATTCAGGGGCAAAACGAAGACCTTCTTTAAATATTTTTTTCGCTTTCCTAAATCTGCCAGTAGCCATGAAAGATTCACCGTATAATGAATAGAAATATTGAAATTTCCATGGTCCCAGCTGTTTGTTAATTGTAATTATTTTCTCCAGTGATGTTAACGCCCCTTCCCAATCATTTAATTGAAAATAACTCCATCCAAGCCAATACCAATTCCACCGGGAGTATGGATCAATTTCTGCAGCCTGTTTAGAAAGATTGACGGATCGTTGGGGGTTTTTGTCAAAATATACTGATTTAAAAGCCTCGATCCAGATTTGCATGGTTGGAGATAACCGATCAATGCCTTCTTCTGCTTTCAATAATGCGATTTTTGCCATTGGATAATTCGCATTAATGCTGGTAATAATACTTAAATAAAAATATGCCTCAGAAAAGGATGAATCAATCAAGATTGCCTCATTGAGCTTGGCCGTGGGAGGTGTTCCATTCCAAAATTGTTCCATTCCCTGAATAAAATACCTGTATGCCTCAGGGGATTTGGTAGTAATATATCCTGACGGGTCTGTATATGTCCCTTCCCTGATGATATTAATTTCAAGAAAGTCCTTGATCTCATTGGAAAGTGCACCCACCATCGTTATTATAC
>Ga0209536_100002603_pt1 | contig 29387 bp, 27 predicted proteins | sample DeeMarSeWOR28_12_FD_187461 | JGI IMG/M metagenome (GOLD analysis project Ga0209536, IMG submission 187461) | Marine sediment microbial communities from White Oak River estuary, North Carolina - WOR-2-8_12 (SPAdes) (version 2) | ecosystem: Environmental > Aquatic > Marine > Intertidal zone >...
GATGTGAACAAGCTGGTGTGTGTCATGGGGGTCGAGCCTCAGAAATACCATTGAAACTGCACGTTGGGTCGATATTCGAAGCGATCGGACCGCCCACCGGGGGGTCCTGCGCAGCTCGCGCAGCTTATCTCAGGCGATCTGAGATGGATATACGCAACGCCCGTATCTCGTCCGTCATCATTTGCGGCGGCGCGCCTCCCGTTAACGGCAAAAAGGCCAGCTCGAACGAGCCGGCCTCTTGCCAGTCATGCCTGTAACGGAGGCTTAGTTTCCGATAAACGCGCTGAAGCCCAGGATGGCTGCGTGGTTGGCACGCTTGTCCGCATCACCGAGCTCGCCCGTGGTCGGGTCAAGCGCGGCTCGCGAGTAGTAGATACGGTTGGCTGCCGACGTGAACTCACCTCGATACTCGAGGCTGAGGACGAGGTACTCGACCGGCTTGTACCGCAGCGTGGCCGTGGCCGTCGCAAGAAACGGCTGGCCGCTGTTGTTCCGATAGTCCTCGTTGCCCGACAAGTGCTCTCCGCGAAGGCCAATCGAGATCTCGTCGCTCGCGTCGAAGATCAGCTGGAGGCTGTGGCCGTACGCAAACGCACCACCGGTGATGGTGCTGGTCGGGTCCTGCGCCGCCGTTGGAATCAGCTGATAGTCGCCATTGGCGATCAACGTGAAGACGCCCGCGCTTGCGGTCAGCACCCAGTCGAAGAAGTTCTCCCAATTTTTGTTGTCGTTGGGATTGCCTGCGCCGTGCTGGCCGCCGAAGAAGAAGCCGACATCGTCATTGGCGAGGGAGAGCTGCCAACCCACCGTCGGCGTTTCGTTGCCATCGATGAGCGTGCCGCCGAGCACGCCGCCGTTGGTCAGCATCAGTGTGAAGCCAACGGTGTCATTGAAGGCAAAGGCCGATCGGATGCCCAAGTGGTTGAACGGCTGACGCAGGAAGTAGAGGGCTCCGCGCGTGTAGTTGGCGTTGTTCCATTCGTCGACGACCTCGCCACCGAAGATGGTGTCGAAGAAGCCGAAGTCGATCGTCACCTTGTCAGTCGGAATCCACGAAATGTAGCCCTGCTTGACCGGGTTCCTCAGAAGAGCGCCCGTATCGTCGGCGGCTGTGGCGTCGATCTGCGGCGTCAAGCGGACCGCGCCGGTTCCCCAGCGGAGGTCCAATCGGATGGCGAACTTCTCGCCGGTGTATTGGAAGTCGCCGCCAACGAAGTTCAGACCGAACCCGTTGTACGAGGTGTATGGATACTCGATGGAGTTGTATTCTCCAGCGATGACGCCGTCGCCGATGTAACCGCCTATGCGGTAGAACGCGCTGCCCATCACCATCCAGTCGATGTTGTCCCGGAAGGAGCTCCCCTCCTCGGGCTCGCCCACATCATCCGCAGCGACCTTTGGTGACTCGGGCATCTCGTCGAGGGCGGGTGTGGTCGGCTCTTCGGCAGCCATCTCCTCCATACCCACACCCATCTCCTCGTCTTCCTCTACCTTCGTCGCTTCTGGTTGCGCGAACGCCATCACGGGGAGCGCCATGCTGCACATCACCGCCAGGGAAAGAAACTTTCTCATCACACTACCTCCACTCCAGCGTGGCGTCTCCACGCTCGAAACTCGTTGTTCAGATCCGACCATTGAAAAAAGGGAGAGAAGAGGGGCGAGGTAGACCGGGGAGCCACCCCACCCCTCCTCTCGAAGCTCGCTACTCCGCCGGCGCTGCGGACATCGCAGTCGTGCCCGCGTGAACGCCCGTGAGCTCCTCGTTGTAGGCTTCGACGCCGCACTCCGCGATGTCGAGACCTTCGATCTCGTGCGCTTCCGGAACACGGATTCCCCCGGGCAACAGGAACTTCATCGCCAGCCACAGGATGGCGCCAACGACGAACGCGAACGCGACGCCAGCAAATGTGCCCAGGATCTGCGTGCCGAGTTGCGAGAAGCCGCCCCCGACGAGCAACCCGATCGGCTCCTCACCGGTAGCAGCGTTGCTGTAGCCGAATAAGCCCACTGCAATCGTTCCGAACATGCCGCAGACGCCGTGGACGGTGATCGCCCCGACCGGGTCGTCGATCTTGAGCTTGTCGATCAATAGGACGCCTTCCACGCAAAGCATTCCCGCGAGGATTCCGACCACGAGCGACCAACCCCCGGGAATCGTGTAGCAACCGGCGGTGATGCCCACGAGACCTGCAAGCGCCCCGTTTAGAGCCATGGAGAGATCCAGAAGGCCGCTACGGACCTTGATCCAGGCCAGCGCCGCCACGAAGCCTGCGGAAGCGGAGAGGTTGGTCACGAGGACGATGCGGCCAACCTGGTCGTCAAAGGCAAGCTCCGAGCCGCCATTGAAGCCGAACCAGCCGAGCCACAGGATGATCACGCCGAGCGTCGCCAGCGGAAAGTTGTGCGCTGGCATGGGCTTGACCGTGCCGTCAGGCAGGTACTTGCCAATTCGCGGACCGATGATCAGCGCACCCGCCAGCGCCATCCCGCCGCCGACTCCGTGGACCACCGTGCTGCCCGCGAAGTCGATGAAACCGCGCTCCGAGAGCCAGCCGCCCCCCCAGACCCAGTGCCCGACGATGGGATAAATGGTCATCGTGGCGATCGCGGTGAACAGGAAGAAGGTCACGAGCCGACCGCGCTCCGCAATGGCCCCAGACACAATCGTGCAGGCCGTCGCCGCGAAGACCAGCTGGAAAAAGAGGAAGACGTAGGGTGGTAGGCTCGAGTAGGCATCCGCGTTATCGGGGAAGAAATTCGCGAGCCCTATGAAGGCATTGCCCTCACCGAACATCACGCCGTATCCCACCAGGTAAAAGGCGATCGATGAAATCGCCACGACGCCCACGTTCTTCATCAACACCATCACCGCGTTCTTCCTGCGGCAGAAGCCACTCTCCACGAGGGCGAAGCCTGCGTGCATGAAGAAAACGAGTGCGGCGCTAACGAGAACCCACAAGGCGTTTGCAAACGTTGTCAGTTCCGAAAGTTGTTCTTCCATGATCTTGCACCTCTTGTCATGGCCGCGGCGCACCCTCGGCAGCGGCACGGTGGGATCTATGGCTGCCCTTCATTTCCGGTGTGTTTCGTGGAGAGGTCGGTTTGGGAAAAACCGATCCTGGTATCCGCGAGTTGCGCCCGGGTCGGGGGGGCCACATGCTCAGAACGTGGGTAGTTTCCCGCATTTGGCCTACGGGACGCCCCGTAAATTGCCCAAGCCAGACAGCCTTCCGGGGCGGGTGGTGGTGCTCGATGTCGCCTTTGCGGCCAACGCCGGTGGGGCGAGCTATGAGAAGACCACGCTTCCCTTCATTCAGGGGCTCGGCCCGCGGCTTGCCATGTGGATCGATCATCACGATCATTCGCGCCACGCCGACTACGCGGATGACCTCCGCTTCGTCCTTCGAACCAAGGCGCAACACGGGGCGTGTCCGGAGCTCGTCACTCCGGAGCGGGTTGCGGCCGCAGGGCCCATCGACACCATCTGTTGCCATTCGGACTTCGACGGCTTGTGCTCGGCGGCGAAGTGGATTCGCGGTGGCGTCGAGCCCTACGAAGGCGCGGACGACGACGCACGCGCCATCGACACCAGGCTGGGCGAGCCGAGCGAGCGGGCCCGCGTGTTGGATCGCGCGCTTCGCGCTCGGCCGCGGGACGAGGCGCTTCGAGGGCTGATCGTACGCTATCTCGCGGACGGCGCGCGCGATTCCGGGATGTACCGCGCGTTTCAGAGCGCATCGGATGCGCTTGCGGCGATGGAGCGCGAGGCCAAGCGATTGTCCACCCGCTACGAAGTCCGGGGGGGCCTCGCGATCTGCGATGCGACCCGCCGCGGGGGCCCCTACGACAAGACCGAGCTATTGCTCCTCGGTCAACGGTTGGCGCCGATCTCGCTCGTCCATGACGAGACCACGGTGACCGTGGCAGCCCGCTTCGATAGCGGCATCGACCTGGTCAGCGCCCTCGGGCTCACGGGCGGGATGCCGACGCGGGTCAGCGTGGCCGCCAAGCACCTGCACGAAGTCATTGAGGTTTTGGTCGATTTCGAGCTGAGCGGCTAGACGGGGTACAATGAGAGGTATGGAGCTCACGCTCTCCGAAATCGAACGGCTTCCCAAGACCGATCTCCACGTCCACCTGGACGGGTCTTTGCGCTTGAACACCATGCTCGAGCTCGCCGAGGAGCAGCGTGTCTCGCTTCCCGCCGACGATCCGGCCGGCCTGGCCAAGGCGCTCCACTGTGGCGAGCACGCCGGGTCGCTGGTCGAGTACTTGAAGGCCTTCGATACCACCCTCAAGGTGCTGCAAACCGAAGAGGCGCTCTACCGGGTCGCGTACGAGCTGTGCGAAGACGCCGCCGCCGAAAACGTTCGCTACATGGAGGTCCGCTACTCGCCCATGTTGCACACGAGGGGCGGGTTGCGGCTCACCACGGTCGTCGAGGCGGTTCTCGCCGGGCTTTGGGATGCGCAAAAAGAACACGGCATCGTCGCCAACGTGATCTTATGCGGCATTCGAAACATCTCGCCGGAGTCCTCGGTGGAGATGGCGCAGCTTGCGGTTGCCTACAAGAACCGGGGCGTCGTCGCATTCGACCTCGCGGGCGCCGAATACGACTATCCCGCCAAGCATCACGTCCGAGCCTTCAAATTGGTGCGCGACAACAACATCGCAGTGACCATCCATGCAGGCGAGGCCTATGGTCCGGCCTCCATCCATCAGGCCATCCACGTCTGCGGTGCGCATCGCATCGGCCATGGGTGCCGCCTGCGCGAAGACGGAGATCTGCTCCACTACGTGAACGATCACCGGATTGCGCTCGAGTGCTGTCCGTCATCGAACGTTCAGACCGGCGCAGTGAAGGATCTACGGAGCCACCCGCTCAAGCTCTATTTCGACCTCGGGTTGCGAGTCACGGTCAATACGGACAATCGGCTCATCACCGACACCACCGTCTCGAGAGAGCTGTGGCTGTGTCATACCCACATGGGCCTGACCCGCGACGACATTCACCGGATCATCATCAACGGGTTCAAGGCGGCGTTTTTGCCGTTTCACCAGAAGCAGACGATGGTCAGGTCGGTGTCTCGGGAGCTTGCCACCGCAGTACCGGTTTCCGAGCGGCCTGAGTCTCGTCGAGCCGACGCAAACGCGTAACCTGCGGCGCGGTCTTCACCAGCTCCGGATTGCTCATCGCCTCGTCGCTGATCGTCTTCATTGCGTCGACGAACTCGTCGAGCGTCTGCCGGGTCTCGGTCTCGGTGGGCTCGATCAACATGGCGCCCTTGACCACGAGTGGGAAATACACGGTCGGGGGGTGAAAGCCGTAGTCCATCAGACGCTTGGCCACGTCCATGGTGGTGACGCCGGTGTCCCTCAGGTGTCGATCGCTGATCACCACCTCGTGCATGCAGGTGGTGTCGTAGGCCACGTGCCAAAGCTCGCCGAGCCGGGCCCGTAGATAGTTTGCATTGAGCACCGCAAGCTCCGTTGCCTCTCGCAGACCGTCGGCGCCCATCTCCCGCAGGTACGCGTAGGCGCGCACCATCATTCCGAAGTTGCCCTGAAAGGCGCGGAGCCTGCCCACCGAAGCGGGACGGCTTTCGTAGTCGAGAACGAACCGTCCGTCCCGCTGCTCCACCACCGGCACCGGCGCGTAGGGGTCGAGAAGGGCCTTGTAGCCGACCGGGCCACAGCCCGGGCCCCCGCCGCCATGAGGCGTGGTGAAGGTCTTGTGGAGATTGAACTGCATTACGTCGATGCCGAGATCGCCCGGGCGCGCCTTGCCCATCAACGCATTGAGGTTTGCGCCATCGCCGTACACGAGGCCGCCCTTGCCGTGCACGAGCTCGGCAATCGCAGGAATGTGCGTCTCGAACAGACCCACCGTATTGGGATTGGTCATCATGATTGCCGCGACGTCGTCGTCGACGAACGGGGCAATGGCCTCGGTGGTCACGATCCCGGCGTCGCCGACGGGGAAGGGCACCGCCTCGAGCCCGTTGAGCGCACAGGAGGCGGGGTTGGTGCCATGTGCGGTGTCGGGCACCAGCACCTTCTTCGGGTCTCGTCCCTGCGCGTGGTGATAGGCCCTGATCATCATCAGGCCAGTCAGCTCGCCCTGTGCTCCCGCGGCCGGGTGCAAGGAGACGCGATCCATGCCGCAGACCTCCGCCAACCCCCGCTCGAGCCTCCACATCAGCTCGAGCGCACCCTGCACGAGCGGGTCGGGCATGTAGGGATGGAGGTCGACGAAACCAGGAAGGCGCGCCGCCCACTCGTTGACCTTCGGGTTGTACTTCATGGTGCACGAGCCGAGTGGGTACATCCCGATGTCGATCGCGAAGTTTTGTTGGCTCAACCGAACGTAGTGCCGAAAGGCTTCGGGCTCCGAAACCTCCGGCAGCGCGGGCGGAAGCTCGCGCGCCATCTCTCCGAATACGGCTTTCGCGTCGACGGTGGGAAGGTCGTCGGGCGAGAGCGACGCGGCATGACGATCGCGCGCGCCTTGCTCGAAGATCAATGGGGTTTGGAAGGAGAGACCTTTCGTTGCCGATCCTGGCATGGTTATTCGCGAGTGAGGCTAGTGGATTGTCGTCCCGCCGCAAGCATTCACATGGTCTCCAGCAGAGCCTTGCTCAGGGTGTCCATGACGCTCCGGTCGTCCTCCAAGTCTCTGTAGATCGGGAGCTCGCTACAGGGTGCGTGGATGTGGCTGCGCACCTGGCGAACCGCTTTGGCTTGTACCGTTTCGCGAAGGACGCGCCGCCTGCCCGCTATGGCGAGGCCACGAATCTCGCCCTCGGAAATCTGGGACGGCAAGGCCTCGAGCACGGGCCTTTCCTTTTCGGCGAAGAGCACGGGAAGCACGCGATTGATCACCAGCTGGAGCACCGGAATCTGCAGCTCGTTGGTCAACGCGTCAGCCAGATCGATGGTCTCGCTCGCCGGCATGTACTCGGGCAGCGTCACCAGGACCGCCCCGGATCGCTCGGGGTCTCGAAACATGCCGACGGCGCGTGAAGCGTCTCGCCGGAGAATGCCCGGGGGCGCGACGCTCTCGATGACGAACGGAACGCGGAGCATGTCGAGCGCATGGCCCGTCGCAGGAGCATCCAAGACCACCAGGTCGTAGTCCGGGTCCCCTTTGGGCGGACAGGCGTGGTAAAAGGCCTTGCCGAGCATCGACCACGCTTCCAGACCCGGCGTGCCCTTCAGAAAGGCTCGAACCAACTTGTTCTTGAAGACGGCGTTGTAAACGGCCCGCACCTTGAGGATCATCATCCCGTATTCTTCGAGCGCTGCGTCGGGGGTCATGTTCACGGCGTCGAGGTTCTCGCCGATGTTGATGATGTCGGGGCCGATCGGCTCGGTGTCGAGGAGCTGGCTCACGCGCTCCTTGCAGTTCACCAGCGCAAGAAGCACCTTCTTGCCGCGGCGGCTCGCCTCGAGGGCAAGGCCAGCTGCCACCGTCGTCTTTCCGACGCCGCCCTTGCCGACAACGAAAAGGAACCGCCGGTCGAGCAAATCCATCAGCGCCGTCTTTAGCGGCGCCCCGTACCAGCGGCAACCGGCGGAATTTGACGGCGGAATTTGTGGGTTGCGAGGCTGACGCTCCCCCAAGCGCATGCTAGCGTCCCCGGCGAGCGCGATCATGAGCGGTGCCAGCAAGACCGTTAGCACGACCCTTTGGTCGCTAGTGTTGTTCGCGACCCTAGCGGTCTTCGCCGCAACGCTCTACACGATCTTCGTCGTCGCCCCCGTCGAAAAGCAAATGGGGATCGTCCAAAAGATCTTCTACTTCCACGTTCCGAGCGCGTACGCGATGTACCTGGGCTTTGGAGCCTCGGCGCTGGGGAGCGCGGTGTACTTGCTGAAGCGGGATGCCCGTTGGGACGCATTGGGGGTCGCGGGCGCCGAAGTCGGCACGTTGTTTTGCCTGATCGTCTTGCTGACGGGACCCTTGTGGGCGCGCAAGGCGTGGGGCGTGTGGTGGACCTGGGATCCACGGCTGACCACCACTTTGCTGGCCGGAATGATCTTCGCCGCCTATCTGGCGCTTCGTTCGATGGGCAACGCCGGCGAGGTCGAGAAGCGATTTGCGGCGGGATTGGCCCTCTTCGGTTTGATCGATCTCCCTTTGATTCACTACAGCGTTCAGCGCTGGCGCGGTGTGCACCCGACCGTCATCACGGGTAAAGGGGGAGGGCTCGAGTCCGAGATGTACTGGGCGCTCGGCCTCAGCTTCATCGCGTTCACCGGCTTGGCCGTGCTCTTGATATGGGCCCGCGCTTCTGCGGAGCGGCAGCGGGAGGAAGCCGCTCGGCTCCGTTTCGAACTGATGCATCGATGAAGGAATGGACATGCATGCATTGATCGCCGCGCTCGTGCTGGCCTGCACCTTGCTCATCAGCCCTGCAGCTCGCGCCCAAGACACCGGCGCAGAGCCCGAAGCTGCGTCGGGACAGGCGGAAGAAACGCCGGCCGAGGAGCGTGCAACGCAGTTCGTCGGGGTGACAGGCCCCGAGGCGGAGAGCATCCCTGGCGGCGGCCTGTTGCTCGCCGCCTACGCAGTGGTTTGGATTCTGATTTTTCTCTACCTCTTGCGCATGCGAGGGCTTCAGAGACAGACGGCCGAGGAGCTCGAACGGCTCAGCGCGGAGCTCCGGGCTTCCGGAGGCGGCTGATGCCGTCCATCGCGCACATCATCTACATTCCGGGCGTCCTGCTGATCGGCTTTGCGTTCGGGTTTCGAATGGGAGCTCGCGCCGTGAGAGCCGAGCTCGAGCGTCGCGAGCAAGAGCGGCGCCGTTGATCAAGGGGTAGCAGCATGCTGAATTTCGAGTTGACCGCCGAACAGAAGACACTTGTGGACGAGACGCGCCGTTTCACTCGCGAAAAGATCATTCCCGTCGCTGCCGAAGCGGACAAGACACACCAGTTCCCCATGGGCGTGTTCAAGGAAGCATGGGAGCTCGGATTCGTCGGCCCAACCATTCCCGAGGCGTATGGTGGCGCGGGCATGACCGAGCTCGACAACGTTCTGCTGACCGAGGAGCTGGCGTTTGGTTGCACCGGCATTCAGACCAGCATGACCGCCAATACCCTCGCCGCGACGCCCATCATCATCGCGGGAAACGACCAACAGAAGAAGAAGTACTTGGGCTTGCTCACCTCGGAGCCCGTATTTGCTTCCTATGCGATCACCGAGTCGGCGGCCGGCAGTGACGCGGCTGGCATTCAGACGCGCTGCCGAAAGGACGGAAACGATTGGATCATCAACGGTGAGAAGATCTACATCACCAATGGCGCCTGGGCGCGGTGGTATGTCGTCTTTGCCACGGTGGATCCCTCTCTCAGACACAGGGGGATCATGGCCTTCGTCATCGATCGCGACGCCCCCGGCGTCAGCGTGGGCAAGACCGAAGACAAGCTCGGTCAGCGGGCCAGCAACACGGCGGTCATCAACTTCGAGGACGTCCGGGTCTCGTCTGCCAACGTGCTCGCCGAGGAGGGACATGGCTTCAAGCTGGCCATGCAGACCTTCGATCGCACCCGTCCGGACATCGGCGCCGGGGCGTGTGGGATCATGAGGCGGGCGCTCGAAGAATCGATCGCCTATGCCCTCGAGCGCAAGACGTTTGGCGTTCCCATCGCCGAGCACCAGATGGTGCAGGCGATGATCGCGGAGATGGGCATCAAGTACGAAGCCACCCGGCTTCTCGTTTGGAAGGCGGCCTGGCAGATCGATCAGGGCGGCCGCAACTCCCTGGTCGCCTCGTACAGCAAGGCGTTCGGGGCGGACAGTGCAATGCAGGTCGCAACCGACGCCGTCCAGGTTTTCGGCGGAAACGGGTACATCACGGAGTATCCGGTCGAGAAGCTGATGCGCGACGCCAAGATCCTTCAGATCTACGAGGGCACCTCCCAGATCCAACGGATGGTCATTGCAAAGAATCTCTTCGCGGGCGTTCGGTAGCGCCCTTGTCGCATCGGCCTTCGTGGCCTGGGCCGCCTCGGTTGCGACGGCCGAGTCGGGTTCGTTGCCCCCGTTCGTCGACACCGACGTGCCTCAAGACGAGATCCTCGACGTCATCGCCACGGCACGATCTCGGAGCTTCAAGCCAGTCGGACACACCTCGGTGGTGCTGCGCATGCGAACGCTCGCGCGCGTCACCGCTGCGGTGAAGCTTCGCAGCGAGGGCTTGGAGCATGGATACCAATACGAGATTGCCGCCTATCGGATCGGTCGCCTGCTCGGCTTGGACAACGTGCCTCCCGCCATCTACCGGCGAGTCACCTGGCAAGAGATCGGAACCCGCTTCTACGAGGAGTTGCGAGATCGCCGCGGGTCCGTCCGGCGCAAGGTTCTCTGGGACGAGGACGACTCGGCGCCTGCGGCCGCGATCTACTGGATCAAAGGCCTTCGCTCGATCGGCCTCGAGGACACCGACAAGTGGCGGAGTTGGGTCCAAGATGGCGAGATTCCGGAGGACCGATCCGCGCTGGCGCGCGACCTCTCGACCATGGCGGTATTCGATTTCTTGATCGGCAACTGGGATCGCTTCAGCGGAGGCAATCTTCCGACCAACAGAAGCCGAAAGCGCGCCTTTCTCCGGGACAATGATCGCGCCTTTTCCGAGCCTCTGGCTTCGAGGCGGTATGACAGGCTCCTGGAAGGCCTGATCCACACGGAGCGCTTTTCGAAACGCCTGGTCGATCATCTCATCGACATTGATGAAGAGGCCATCCGCGCCGAGCTCGCGCAGGACCCTAGCTCGGAGACGCATCCGCTGCTGAGCGAAGCGCAGATCGCTGAAATCTTGGACCGTCGCGCCACGATCCTGACGTACATCGCTGCGCTCGTCGACGAGCGCGGGGCCGAGCAGGTGCTCGTCTTTCCTTGAGTTGCCCTGCATGGTAGGGAAACTGGGTGGCAAAGCCCGAAGTGATCAATGCCGATGAGCTGGGTCATGTGTTGGGCCTGTTCGTGCACGACCTTCGAAATCCAGCCGCCACCATCAGTGCGAACGTGGACTTTCTGCAGGAGGTCGGCCTTAGTGACGCCGAGTCGCAGGAAGCCTTACAGGACGTCAAGCTTGCCATGGGGGAGCTTCGCCGCGGGCTCGACATTCTTGCCTGGATCAGCCGCTGGCTGACCGGACAGATTCCGGTTGAAGCAGCCAACGGGGATGTGGGGGTTTTCCTCGAGCGGCTCGAGCGTGCTGAAACGCCAGTTCCGGTCGCCGTCGAGATCGTACCCGGCGAAGGGCTCAACGCCCAGGGCGCTCACGTGGCCGTCGAGGTGGTCGATCTTCTGCTGCACAACACTCGGGCCAACGTGGCCGATCCGCGCGCGACGATTCGCGTCTATCAACGAGGCGACTGGGTGGTCATCGAGGTCGAGGACGCCGGTGAAGCGATCGCCCCCGAGCTGAGGGAGCAGGCGTTCACACTCGAGGGGCAGCGGTTGCTGAAGGGCAGGAGCGACGGCCGCTACGGCCGTTTCGTCGGTCTTTTTGCCGCAGCAGTGGTCCTCGACGGCGTCGGCGGATCCATCGAGGCGGACGGCGAGCCCGGTGCCGCGATCTTCAGGATTCTCCTCCGCCGGGCCCGCCCGAGCCGCCGCGCCCCTTCGCCTTAGAGGCGGCTTTCCACGCGTCGAGACGCTCGCGGATCCGGGCTTCGTAACCGCGCTCCGTGGGCAGGTAGTAGCGGCGACCGACGAGCGAGTCTGGGAGATAGGTCTCCCCCGCGCTGAAGCCGCTCTCGTCGTGAGGGTAACGATAGCCCTCTCCGTAGCCCCAAGATTTCATGGCCGAGGTCGGCGCATTGCGAAGCTTGAGCGGAACCGGAAGGGCCCCGTGCTCTTGCACGTCCGCTTGCGCCGCGTGCCAAGCCCGGTAGCTCGCATTGCTTTTCGGGGCGCTGGCCAGATAGAGGCAACACTGCGCGATGGGAAAGATGCCCTCCGGCATACCCAAGCGCCGAAACGCTGCATCGGCGCTGACCGCGACTTCCAAAGCCCGAGGATCGGCGTTCCCAACGTCCTCGCTTGCGAAGATCAGCATTCGCCGAAGCACGAATAGCGGATCTTCTCCGGCTTCGAGCATGCGCATCAACCAATAGACCGCCGCATCGGGGTCGCTCCCCCGCATCGACTTGATGAACGCGCTGATGACGTTGTAGTGCTCTTCGCCGGACTTGTCGTAGAGCAGCGTCTGTGTCGCCAGCGCCTCTTGCACGATGGCCACGGTGACCTGCTCCACCCCTGCCGACTGTGCGAAGTCGCTCGCAAGCTCGAGCGCGGACAGCGCCCGGCGGGCATCTCCTCGTGCGTTTTCCGCAATCGCGGCGATGGCGTCGTCATCGACCGTGTGCGGCACGTGACCGATTCCGAGCTGCTCGTCCGTGAGCGCCCGCTCGAGCAGGAGACGCAGGTCGTCGGCGTCCAAGGGTTTTAGGTCGAATACCCGGGTTCTCGAAAGCAACGCGGAGTTGACGGCAAACGAAGGGTTCTCCGTAGTGGCTCCGATCAGCGTGACCGTTCCGTTTTCGACGTGTGGCAGAAGGGCATCCTGCTGGGCCTTGTTGAACCGGTGGATTTCATCGACGAAGAGAATCGTCTTCTTCCCGTAGTAACTCTTCTGGTCCTTGGCGGTGGCGATGATCTTTCGCAGCTCGGGAACCCCGCCGAGGACGGCGCTGAAGGGAACGAAGATCGAGTTCGTTTCGTTTGCAATCACGTGCGCGAGCGTCGTTTTTCCAGTCCCAGGAGGCCCCCATAGGATCATCGACGGGATCCGATCTGCGCGGATGGCCCTCGCGAGGATGTGCCCGTCTCCAAGTAGATGTGCTTGCCCCACCACGTCCTCGAGACGTCGGGGTCTCATCCGGTCGGCGAGCGGTGAGCCGGCCTCTGCCTGTCGCTCGAAAAGGTCCACTAGGAGGCTTATAGCTCAGCGAAGGATCCGAAGCCTCTTGGGGCCTTCACCGGCGGGAGCGGACTCTCCGCCGCCCCGGTCGAAGTGCTCCTTGGCGATACGCTCGGCCAGTGCATCCGCAATGGCTCCAAATGCTTGGCCTGCCAACGAGGCCGGCGCTGCCTGGACGACGGGCGTCCCCTGGTCCCCCCATTCCCGGACGAGCGTGTCGATGGGGACCTGGCCGAACAAGGGCGCATCGGCGAATTCGGCGATCTTCTCGCCGCCGCCGCTACCGAACAGCTCGTGCCTCACGCCGGCGCTGTCGATGAAGTAGCTCATGTTCTCGACCACCCCCAGGATGGGCACGTTGAGCTTTCGGCACATGGAGACCGACTTGTAGACGTCCTGCAAGGCCACTTCCTGCGGGGTCGTGACGATGATCGCTCCGGTCAGGCGGAGCTTCTGTGCGAGCGTGAGCGCCACGTCGCCGGTGCCCGGGGGCGAATCGATGATCAGGTAGTCCAGCCCGCCCCAATCGACGTCCGTCACGAACTGTTGCAGCGCTCCGTGAAGCATGGGTCCCCGCCACACCACGGCTTGCTTTGGGTCCTCCAAAAGGAAGCCGATGCTCATCAGCTTGATGCCGAAACGTTGCAATGGCTGGATTCGCTTCCCGTCTTTCGAAGTCGGCTGCCCCTCGATGCCCAGCATGGTGGGTAGGGACGGGCCGTAGATGTCGGCATCGAGCAGCCCCACCCGTGTGCCGAGACGCCGCAGCGCCAGCGCCAGGTTCGTTGCGACCGTGCTCTTTCCGACGCCCCCTTTGCCGCTCATCACGAGGATGACGTTTCGGACGTCGGGGATCGGGTCGGTGCTGGTCGCTTCGCGGGTCGGGACGTTGACCTCGAAATCGAGCTCCACGAATTGCACGTCGAGCGGCTCGAGGGCTGCGTCAATGCGCTCGCGGATGGCCCGCCGTACCTCTTCGGAGGGAGAGCTCACCCTGACTTTCGCTCGGACCTTGCCTTCGTCGACGCGGACGTCGAGCAGGGTCCCCAAGTCGCCAAGGGACCTGCGGAAGATTGGATCTTCGACGTTGCGAAGCGCTTGGGTGACTGCATCGAGGGTGAGCGACCCCATCGAAACCTCCTGTCGGCGAACCAAAAACCTGTAAGGCGGCGGTTTCGTTCCGTCAAGGTGGACAAACTTCGGTCCGCTCCGGCGCTCCGGCTATGCTGCCGTGGTGTCGATTTGGGAGCGAAGCTCGGTGGTTCCGTTCGCGATCTTCCTGGTCTGCGCGAGCGTTTACGCCGCCACTGCAGCCGGACGCCTGACGCGCCCTTCGCCCAACAACCACTATGTGCACCTCGCCAACGCGTGGCTCCACGGTCGTCTGGACCTCGGGTCGAGCGCACCGGGGACGAACGATTGGGCATGCTTCGATACGCTCGAAAAGGGACCTTGTCCGGAAGGACGTTATTCGTTCTCGGGTCCAGACGCAGAGCGGTACCGTTGGTACGTTTCGTTCCCGCCTCTACCGGCGGTGCTTCTCTTGCCCGTGGTCGCCGTCTTCGGGCTGACCACCCTGGACGCGCTGTTCTGGGTGCTGTTCGCCGGGCTCGGACCCGCGCTCTTGTTCGTCGTTCTGCGCTTCCTTTGCGAATCCGGCCGGAGCCGCCGCAGCGTAGCGGAGGATCTGCTCGTCACCGCCATCTTTGCGGTCGGCTCCGTTTACTACTTCGTCGCGGTGCAGGGGACGGTCTGGTTCGCGGCGCACGTTTGCGCCGTGGCGTTCGTTTGTCTCTTTCTTCTATGGGCGCTCGGGGGACGGCGTCCCTTGCTTGCGGGGCTCGCCCTGGGCCTCGCCGTGGCCTGCCGGCCAGCGACGCTCTTGCTCGCGCCCTTCTTCCTGATCGAGGCGAGGACTGCCCCGGAGGGTGGCGCAGCCGAGCGCTCTTGGGGTCCATGGCTCCGTCGGGTCGCCCGTTTCGCCATACCACTCGGTCTCGTCGGGATCGCCCTGATGTGGCACAACCAGGCCCGCTTCGGTGACCCGTTCGAGCTCGGCCATCGGTTCCTTCAGGTGCGCTGGCGGGCCCGAATCGAGACCTGGGGGCTGTTCAGCACGCACTATCTGCCCAGGAATCTGACGGTCTTTTTACTGTCCTTGCCCTGGCTGATCGAGTCGAGCCCATTCATTCGCATCACACGCCACGGCCTCGCGCTCTGGTTCACCACGCCCAACCTCTTGTGGAGCCTGTGGCCGAAGCGAGTCGACTCCACCATCGTCGCGCTTTGGGCGGCGGTCTTACCCACGGCGCTTTGCACGCTCCTCTATCAGAACACCGGATGGGTTCAGTTCGGCTACCGGTTCTCCCTCGACTACCTTCCGCTGCTTCTCGTGCTCGTCGCATTGAGCCGGCGCCGGTTCGGCTTCGTCTTCGCGGCCTGTGCTGTGTTCGCGATCGTGGTCAATACCTTCGGAGCCGTGACGTTCGACCGCTACGACCAGTTCTACGATACCGATCTGACGCAGGACGTGATCTTTCAGCCCGACTGATTCTCGGATTGGAGCAGTTGCTCGGCCAATGGGCTCGCCGGGCCGCGCGGACGGACCACACGCTCGAGGCCGGCGCGTCCCGCCTCCCGTCGAAGCATCTCGAGCTCTGCGACGGCCGCTTCTTCGTCGCTCCGGCTCGCGAGAATGTGCGCTCGGACCAGACGATGCGAAGCCCGCAAAGAGGGATTGTCTTCGGTGTCCTGCGTTCCGAGATGCCCGAGCGCGCGTTCCGAGTCTCCGCGTAGCGCCATCAACAGCGCTTCCAGGGCAACGAGCCAGACCTCGATCGAGCTCTCCGTAGGCCGGGAGATGCGATCGATGGCGCGCTGCGCCGCATCGATGTCGTCGAATTGGAGCTCGCACGTCGCGAGCGCCTGATTCCGTAGGACGGACTGTGGCCCGGTGAGAACCTCGTCGTCCAACCCGCGCAACCGGGATCGTGCTTCGTTCCACATGCCGGCCTGCGTGAGAGGTCCGGTGGCCATCAGTACGAGCGCGATGTATCGCTGCGGATTTTCACGGCGGACGCGATCGAGCAGGCGGTCGAGGGCGCGCATGGCCTGCGGCCTCACGTCTTCTTCTTGCAAACGCTGACACAAGATCGAAAGCCCACGTACGTCCCGCATCCTTCGGGCCGAGCTCAGCAAGAGCAGCAAACCGAGCACACCCCCGAGCAGCCCAGTCCCCATGTCGACCCATTCTGGCGGCAACGCTGCTGCTCGAAGGGCGAAGAACGCAACGCCGCCAATCACTAGCACCGTCAGCGCCGAGCCGATGAACGACCGCAGCACGGTTGCAACGGAAAGGAAGCCGACCGGAACGCCCCAGACCAGACCTCGGACCACGGGCGAAAGCGCTCCGAGGACCACTGCGGCGACCACCGTCCAAGTCATCGTTTAGGGGCTGCTCTCGGTGCGATACGCGTAGTAGTGCTTTAGCACGCGGCGTACGTACCGCTGCGTTTCCTCGTATGGCGGGATGCCATTGTACTTCTCCACTGCGCCCTCGCCGGCGTTGTACGCGGCTACGGTGAGCACCAAGTCGCCGCTGAAGCGGTTCGCGAGGAGGCGCAAATAGCGGGCGCCGCCGAGGATGTTCTGACGAGCATCGAATGGATCCAACACGCCCATCGATTGCGCCGTCATCGGCATCAGCTGCATCAGGCCCATCGCACCTGCGCGGCTCACGACGGTCGAGTTGAAGTCGCTTTCGACGCGCATGATTGCGCGAATGAAAGAATGCGGAAGCTGATAGAGCTGCGCGGCCTCGTCTATCAGCGCATCGTAGCGGCTGTACCGCGCGGGGTCCTTGGTGCCACGGCTGCCCGGAGCCCGCGAGCTCGTTGTCTTCTTCTTGGCGCTGTTGCTCTTGCTACTGCCTCGAACCACCAGCTCGCATCGGCGCCCCGGCTCGCGAATGTTGGTGTAGTGGAGCGCGCCATTGGGACGTTTGCAGCGATAGATGTCTGCTCGCACGGACGATGCCGCGCTCAGGATCAAAGTCACTGCGCCGATTCCTACCGCCACGTGTCGCAGCATCGCCCGGTAGTGTATCTCCGGGTGCTTCGTCATGCCAAAATGCGCCTCCTTTGCTTGCAATCGCGGCTCATGGGCGCATCATGGGCGTCCCCATGGCGATGCCGCGCTTTTTCGAAGGACCCGAAAAAAAGCTGGAGCTGGTGGTGACCCCCGACTTCCCGTCGCTTCGTTCCCTCGGCGAAGAGATGTGGCGACGCGTGGTCGCGGCGGCGGGCACGAAGGTGCTGTCGGTTCTTCGCAACGACCAATGTGACGGCTATCTCCTGAGCGAATCCAGCCTGTTCGTTTTCGACCATTGGTTCGTCATCATCACCTGCGGACAAACCACGCTGGTCGCTGCCGTCGAGGAGACCCTTCGATCGATTCCGCCCGATGCGGTGGCGTTCATGGTCTACGAGCGCAAGAACGAGCACTACCCGGAGCACCAACCGACGACGTTCTACGACGACGCGCGGCGTCTGCAGGCCATGCTGCCTGGGCGAGCCATCCGCTTCGGTGACGAGCACGGGCACTACATTCAGATGTTCCACACCACCCGTCCGTTTCGTCCGCAGACCACCGATCCAACGCTCGAAGTGCTCATGCACGCCATCGATCCGGACGTAGCCGAGCGCTTCGTCGCCGGATCGCACCAGAGACAGGCCAGGATGGCGGCTTCACTCGGCCTCGAAGCCATTCTTCCCGGCTTCACCACATCCGAACATGTCTTCAAGCCCGTCGGATATTCCCTCAACGCGCTCAGAGCGTCCGAATACTATGCGGTTCACGTGACGCCGGAAGATACCGGCAGCTACGTGAGCTTCGAAACCAATCATGATTTTCGGGGCAAGCTGAGTGATCTGGTGGGGGCCCTGGTCGAGCTGTTTCAGCCGCGGGCCTTCGACGTATTGACGTTCCTCCCCGACGGGGAAGCTCGCCTTTCGGTCTCGGGTTACCTGTTGGGGGACCACGTGGTCGATACGCTCGGGGGATATGAGGTCAGCTATTTTCAGTACTTCGTGCCGCCCGCGGGGCCCCGCCGTCCCGAGGAGCTGGCCCTCTGAGGGTCGCGAAAAAGCGGATAGCTAGGCGCGAATCGCCTGGTAGACTCCGCGGCTCATGCGAGTGGAAAGTGACTATCTGGTGCTCGGAAGCGGCGTCGCCGGTTTGAGCTTTGCGCTCGAAGCGGCGCGCCATGGATCGGTCATCATGGTCACGAAACGAAGCCGCACGGATTCCGCCACCAATTGGGCGCAGGGCGGCATCGCTGCAGTGCTCGATCCATCGGACTCGTTCGAGGCCCACGCACACGACACGCTGAGCACCGGCGGCGGGCTGTCTCATCCCGAGGTCGTCGAAATGGTGGTTCGTGACGGGCCGGAACGAATCCGGGATCTGATCGAGCTGGGCGCGCAATTCAGCCGCAGCGAGGAAGGCCACTCGCTCGATCTGACCAGGGAGGGCGGCCACAGCGCTCGCCGCGTCGTTCACGCCGGCGACATCACGGGTGAAGAGGTTCAGCGCGTCCTCGTGGAAGCTGCGGCCGCGGCCCCGAACATCCAGATCATCGAAGACCACATGGCCGTCGATCTGGTCGAGGCCTCCAAGTTCGGGGGGCCTCCCCGAGTCGTTGGTGCGTACGTGCTCGACGAGCAAACCGGTCAGGTCAGGACGTTCCTCGCTCGCGCAACGGTTCTCGCAACGGGGGGCGCCGGCAAAGTCTATCTCTACACGTCCAACCCCGACGTGGCGACCGGCGATGGGATAGGCATGGCGTATCGCGCCGGAGCCGAGCTCGCCAACATGGAGTTCTTTCAGTTCCATCCCACGTGCTTGTTTCATCCGGAAGCCAAGAGCTTCCTGATCAGCGAGGCGTTGCGAGGGGAGGGCGGCATCTTGCGGTTGCGTAGTGGCGAGGCGTTCATGCCCTGGCACCACGAGATGAAGGACCTGGCGCCTCGAGACGTGGTGGCGCGTGCCATCGACTACGAGATGAAGCGACTGGGCGATGATTGCGTGTACCTCGACATGACTCACAAGCCTTCGTCGTTCCTCTTGGAGCGGTTTCCGAACATCCATGCCCGGTGCCTGGAGTTCGGGATCGACATGACGAAGGAACCGATTCCGGTCGTTCCCGCGGCTCATTACATGTGCGGAGGAGTGGTCGTTGATACCAGCGGGCGCACCACGCTCGACGGCCTTTGGGCGGTCGGCGAGGTGACCTGCACGGGGCTTCACGGTGCCAATCGCCTCGCGTCGAACTCCCTGCTCGAGGGTCTGGTGTACGGACATCGGACGGCGATCGCGGCCGTTGCCGCGGCGCAAAGCACCGCTGCCAGCTCGCCGGTCAAGGTGCCGGACTGGGACGTGGGCGAGGCGGTTCCAAGTGACGAGGCCGTGGTGGTTTCTCAGAACTGGGATGAGATACGCCGGTTCATGTGGAACTTCGTGGGCATCGTGCGAAGCGACCGGCGCCTGCGAAGAGCGGCCCGGCGCATCGAAATGCTGCAAGACGAGATCAGAGAGTACTACTGGGCCCATCTCGTCAATCGCGACATGCTGGAGCTTCGGAACATCGCGGACGTCGCGGAGCTGATCATTCGTTGCGCTAGCGCCCGCAAGGAAAGTCGTGGGTTACATTACAATCTCGACTATCCCCATTCGGGCGAAGAGTGGGAAGGCGACACGCGGATCTCGCGAGGCGCTCCGCCCCACGTCGTCCGCATTTGAGCATTCGCATTTTTGGACTGCTAGGTTGTAGGAGCGCCTTCTACGCGCGTTCTTACTCCTGGGGGGAAGATGCGGTTCCGTGGCATCGTAGCTTTTTCACTCGTGGCCTTCGCTTGGGTCTCGCATGCGGGCGCCCAGAGCTCACAAAGGTGGGACGCTCGCATCTCGGATGCGAAGAAGGCATTCGCTGACGGGAGCCGCGCGTATGAAGACGGCGACTTCGAAGCTGCGCTCACCAGCTTCGAGAAGGCCTACGAGCTCACCGGCAGCCCCGACCTTCTCTACAACATCGCGACTGTGTCCGATCGGATGCGCCTCGACGAGGATGCGCTCCGGGCATACGAGGGTTACCTCGAGGCTCGCCCGGATTCCGCCGATCGCGAGCACGTGGAGAGCCGAATCGAGGTCTTGCGCGCGTCGATCGAAGCGCGCAAGCGCGCTGAGCTCGATGCCGAAATCGAGGCGCGGAAGGCAGCCGTGGAAGCTGCCGCACGGATCAAGGCGGAGCGTCCTCTCACACGCTACGTGGGGCCGGGGCCCGGCCCTTGGATCACGATCGGCGCAGGAGGCGCGGCACTGGTCACCGGGGCGATCTTGGTCGGCCTCGGTCAGCGCGATGAGAACAAGGTCGAGAGCGCGCCGCCCGGGTCGAGCTACTCCTCGGTGGAGGAGATGGCGGAGCGCGGTCCGCGTCGCACCAAGGCGGGCGTGGCGCTGATGGGCATCGGCGGCGCCGCCGTCATCGGCGGCATCATCTGGCAGCTGACTGGCGGCCACGAAGAAGCAATGCCCGAGGTCAGCATCGGGCCCACGGGCATCTCGGTAAGGGGGACCTTCTGATGCGTGTACGTTTGTCTCTGCTCATGGTGGTGTTCGGTCTGGCTGGCTGCGACGTCACCATCCCGAACGGTCTTTTCGCCTGCGGCCAACCCTCCGACTGCCCGGCCGGCTATTTTTGTTGGAGCAGCGACAGTCGTTGCTACGATTCCAAGGAACCCCCCTGCGAGCCCAAGACCTGCGAGGAGCTCATCGCCGAGTTCGCCAGCATCGGCATTCCGATCGAATGCGGCTCGCTACCCGACAGCTGTGACGGAGCGGTCCAATGCGGGGACTGCCCTCCGGGAACCGAATGCGGCGCGAACGGCCAGAATTTCGAGTGCGGCTGTGCGGAGAACACCTGTGCGAGCTTTGAAGGCGGCGCGCAGTGCGGGTCCATCCCGATCCGCTGCGGCGGCGCGGGCGGGCAGGAGACCATCTCCTGCGGTGATTGCTTCGGCGACTACGTGTGTGTCGACAACCGTTGCGTGTGTCCTTCCGGCGCCACTTGCGATTCGGGTTGCCCGGACGGCGAGCCCATCTATCCGTGCACGAAGAACGAGTGCTCACCTCCCGGAGGTCTTCCCGACGGATGCGGCGGCGTTTCTCACTGCCCGCCTTGTGCGAACGGGGAAGAATGCGTGCTCACGAACGAGCTCCGCTATGACTGTATCGGGGATTGCACCTGCGAGGCAGAAGGCGTCGAATGCGGCACTGCGACGATTTGCGGCTCGAACAAGCTTTGCGGTACTTGCGCGGGCAACGGATTCCCTGCCGGGTACCGATGCGAGGCCGGGCGATGCGTATGTGAGGATCAATTCGAGCCCAACGATTCGTTCGACACGTTCTCTTTGGTGTGCGGGGACGGCGTCGGGTTCAACTGCAATCAAGAGGTCTGGTCTATGGAGTTTCCGGCCACCTTGCACAGCTCTAACGACGTCGACTACTACGCGCTGCGGGTGCTTCACTCCTCCACGCCAATCATCGCGCAGGTCTCGAACAGCCTGAGCGAGCACGTGCTCTACATGACGTACCTGTGCCCCGACGGACGCGAGGGGATGATCGACTGCTCGGCCTCGACGGACTCGATTGATGACATCAAGTTCTGCGTGGCAGAGGGAAATACAGTCGGCATTCTTCGACGATGCGACGACGATGCGAGCTCCCTCACTGCCACGCTTCTCGTCGGGGTCGGGTCCAACGAGCTACGTAACGACTGCAACCCCTACCGGCTCAACGTCTTCGCCACCTACCAGGAGGAGGTTCCGGTCTCCTTCTGAGCGAATTGCTCTCTTTTCGGAGCCGGCGTCGCAGCTTCGGCGGCGGCTCCCTCACCCCGTTTGACTAGCGCCGCGGTCGCGGATAAGAGGCAACGCCGACATGAGCCAATACCTGTTCACCTCCGAGTCGGTGACCGAAGGTCATCCCGACAAAATCTGCGACAAGATAAGCGATTCCCTGCTCGACGCCTACCTCGAGCAGGATCCGCGCTCGAGGGTTGCCGTCGAGACGATGGTCAAGACGGGCTTCGTCGTCTGTGGGGGAGAGGTCACCTCCAAGGCAGTGGTCGAGATTCCCAAGATCGCCAGGAAGGCGATCGCGGAGATCGGGTACACCGACTCCTCGATGGGATTCGACTCGGAGACGTGCGGGATCTTGGCTGCCGTCGAGCAACAGTCTCCGGACATTGCCCGCGGTGTCGACTCGAGCGCCACCAAAGAGCAGGGCGCCGGGGATCAGGGTCTAATGTTCGGCTTTGCCGTCAACGAGACGCGCCAGCTCATGCCGATGCCGATCGACCTCGCCCACAAATTGGCGCGCAGGCTTGCGCACGTTCGTAAGAAGGGCATCATCGACGGGCTTCGTCCCGACGGCAAAACTCAGGTCACGGTCGAATACGAGGACGATAGGCCGCGGCGCTTCGATGCAATCGTGGTGTCGACGCAGCACGAAGAGAGCTGGAAGCAGCGCACCCTTCGAGAGGCCATCATCGAGGAAGTCATCAAGCCGACCCTTCCGGCGAGCATGCTCGACAACAAGACCAAGATTCACATCAATCCGACGGGGCGCTTCGTGGTCGGGGGTCCGTTTGGCGATGCCGGCCTCACGGGCCGCAAGATCATCGTCGATACCTACGGCGGCATGGGCCGACATGGCGGCGGCGCCTTCAGCGGCAAGGATCCATCCAAGGTGGACCGAAGCGCAGCGTATTTCGCACGCTACGTTGCGAAGAACATCGTCGCCTCGAAGGTCGCTTCACGCTGCGAGGTGCAAGTTGCCTACGCGATCGGTGTGGCCAAACCGATGGGTGTGTACGTCACGACCTTCGGAACCGGCGCCGTTCCGGACGAGCAGATCAGCAAGCTCGTTTCCCACATGTTCGACTTTCGGCCTGCTGCAATCATCGAGACCTTGGACCTGTTGCAACCCATCTACGCGTCGACTGCGGCATACGGGCATTTCGGACGTACCGAGAAGACCTTCACGTGGGAGCGGACCGATCGAGCCGACGAGCTTCGCGAGGAGCTCATGCCCAAGCGGGGGCGTTAGGGCCTCGGGAAACATCGGGCTACACTGCGCTGGCCATGAGCGAGCCACCATTGTCCACGCTTTCGGGTTGGGGAAGACATTCGGCCGAGGGACGCGAGCATCTCGGGGAAAACCTCGAGCGACTCAGCGCAGAGGCGAATCTTTCTCGTGGGCTCGGGCGCTCCTACGGTGATTCATCTCTTCCTGCGCCCGATCTGCCCGACGTGCTGAACACCACGCTCGGCGATCGCATTCTGCGCTTCGACGAGGGCTCGGGGCTCTTTCGAGCGGAGTCCGGGTTCTCGTTGAGTGAGCTCAATCGGCTGCTGATGGCTCGGGGGTACTTCACGCCCGTTTCGCCTGGTACCAAGTTCGTGACGCTTGGGGGCATGGTTGCGGCCGACGTGCACGGCAAGAATCAGCACAAGGACGGCAACTTCGGCCATCACGTCACCTCGCTTAAGATGCGGGTTGCCGACGGCCGGGTTGTGGAATGCTCTCAGGAGCAGCACCCCGACCTCTTCCGAGCGACGATCGGCGGCATGGGCCTGACCGGACACGTTCTCGAGGTCGAATTCGGGCTGCGTCGCATTCCATCGCAGTGGATCTGGCAGGAAAGCCGGCGCATCCACGACATCGACGAGTTTCAAGATGCGCTCGAAGAGGCAGCGCCCGAGTGGCCCTACACCATGGGATGGATCGACGGCCTCGCCCGCGGAAAGCACATGGGGCGAGGGATACTCATGACGGGCCGTTGGGCAGAGCCCTCGGAGGCTCCGCGCCAGCGCCCGAAGAAGCGCTTTCGACCTCGCCTTCGATTCGATTGGCCCGAGTGGATTCTAAACGGGCTGACCATTCGAATCTTCAACGAGCTCTACTACCGAAAGCAATGGCGTCTTCGGTCGAGCGGCGTGGTCAGCCACGAGTCCTTCTATTATCCGCTGGACGCTATCCGGTCCTGGAACCGCATGTACGGCCGCAGGGGCTTTACCCAGTACCAGTGTGTGCTTCCGCGTGAGGCGGGCCGCGGATCCGCACGTCGCGTGCTGGAGGTCTTGACGAAGCATGGCGGCGCGTCCTTCTTGTGCGTCATCAAAGACTTTGGCCGTGAGAGCAGGGGCGTTCTGTCGTTTCCCCGCCCCGGAATCACGTTGGCGCTCGACATCGCAGTTCGCGACGACACGCAAACGTTGGTCGACGCGCTCAACGAGCAGGTGCTGCAGGAGGGGGGGCGCATTTATTTGGCCAAGGACTCCTTCACCAGGCGTGAGCACTTCGAAGCGATGGAGGGCGCCCGTCTCGAAGAGTTTCGGGCGATTCGGGACCGCTGGGATCCACGACGCCGATTTCGAAGCGCGCAGTCGGTGCGCTTGCTGGGGGATTGAGATGAGAGTTGCGTTTCTCGGGGCGACCAAGGGGATGGGAAGAGCGCTTGCGCGTCTGATGGCCGAGCGCGGCGATTCGATTTGCCTCCTTGGAAGGCGCCTCGACGATCTGGAGAGGAGCGCCACCGACCTCGAGGTGCGCGGGGCAGCAGGCACCGTGCCGTGTGTGAGCTGCGACCTCGAGCAACCCGAGGGGTTCGTCCGAGCGATCGACGAGGCGCGGGACGCGCTCGGAGGTTTGGACGCGGTCGTGGTGACCGCCGGCCTCTTCGCAACGCAAGAAGAGCTCGAGTCCGACCCGCAGCTCGCCGAGCGTCTGGCTCGCGTGGACTTCGCCAGTACCCTGGTGTTTTGCGAGGCCGCCAAGAAGGCGCTGCTCGAAGAGGGCGGCGGCACGCTGTGTGTCTTCAGCTCGGTCGCCGGTGAGCGAGGCCGCAAGCCCGTCATCATCTACGGGGCCGCCAAGGCTGGTCTGACCCGCTACCTCGAGGGCCTGGATCACAAGCACCGCGCCGATGGCCTGCGAGTGGTCACCGTGAAGCCGGGTTTCGTGAAAACGAGCATGACCGCGGGGCTCGAGCCGCCCCCATTTGCAGGGGAGCCCGACGACGTGGCAAGGCGGGTCCTGCGCGCAATCGATCGGGGATCCCCTGTCGTGTACGCGCCCGCGCCGTGGCGTTTCATCATGGCGGTGATCCGTGCACTGCCTCGCGCCGTCATGCGGCGCGTCCAGTTCTGAAATGCCTCAGCTGCCGCGCTGCTTGGCGGTCGACTCGATGAATTGCCGAATGTCCGGACGCGTCGCTCGATAGAGAGCCGCGAGATGTATGACTGCGCTCAAGAAGCTCACCAGAATGACTCCTCCGATGATCTCCGGGAGTCCCGCACCGGACTGGTCGAGCGGCAGCGGAGAGAAGGTCGCCTCGATGTGATCAATGAGAGACGCCGTGTACGCCGCGATCCAGATCAGCTTGGCGACCACGGCTTGCTTGATCCACCACTGGGCGAGCTTTCGCCGCCAACTCAACAAGAAGCTGCCGATCAACACCAGCGAAGACACTACCACGTTCGCTGCGGCCATCGGTCGGCGATATGGATTGCTCACCTGGGCTTCGAGCAGTTGGACCTCCGCTTCGGAGACTTCCGCGCCGGGCTCGTAGAGGTCCCGGACGTCTTCTGGAAGAGGGGCGAGCGAGAGGTCGTAGGCGCCCCGCAGAAGCCCGGCAATACCCAGCATGGTCAGCAAGGTGGACGTGAGAAGGATGGCTATGATCATCCGTCTTTCGCTCGATTCTCCTGCCATCGATTGCTCGGTTCGTTGTAACCTGGTCAAGAGGCTCGATCGACCCCAAATCCCCAGACTGCATGATGGCTTCGGAACCCAACCGCTCGAGCGTATTCGCCGACTCCTTCGAGCGTGACGATTTCACCGCCGACCGCATTCGCTGGTTGATATCGCTACGATGGATTGCCATGGCTGGCGTTCTGGTGGCCACGGGCTTCGCGGCTGCAGGGTACTTTCCGGGGGTCGCGTGGCCCGTGTTTCTCGCGGTCGTGGCCGCGGGCAGTGTGTACAACTACCTGCTGCTCCGCCGCGCGCCCGGCCCGGGAACGGGTCAGAGGGCCGCAGTCTCTCAGGCGCTCGTCGACTTGGTGTTACTCACAGTCGTGTTGTGGGCTGCGGGCGGCATTTCCTCTCCGTTCATCGGCTTCTACGTCTTCCATCTCGCCCTGATCGGCATTCTCGGCGGTCCGGGCGCTACGCTCATCGCGACGGCCGCAGCCTTTGCAGGCGCCGGCTTCTTGGCGCTGACCGAGTGGCTCACCGCCCTCAAGATCGGCACGTGGGATCCCGCGCCTCCCTGGGACACCATCGCCAACGTGGCGGCATTCATGACGACCGTGGGCGCGGTCGCCTACGTCGTGCTCCATGCCGTGCGCGAGCTTCGTGATCGAGAGCGAGCCCTCGGAAGGGCTCGCGATCAAGCCGAGCTCGAATACCAGGTCATTTCGAACACATTGGATGAGCTACAGGCGGGCCTCGAAGTGGTATCGGCAGACGGAGAAATCGAATGGCGAAATCGCCTGGCCGACGAGCTCGCACCTACGCCGACGGATGAAGGAATTTGGGAATGCCCCGTGGCGTCGCGCAGATGCGAGACGACCCCCGCGGGCTTGTGCCCCGTCTGGCGCGCACGGGACGAGGGTGCCGAGGGGCGCTGCCGGTTTTCGGTAGGCGAACGCTGGTTCGAGATGCTGTCGTTTCCGCTCGCATCCCGTGGGGGAGACGAGCCTCGCATCATGAACCTGTACGTCGACCGGACCGAGATCCTGCTCGCCGAGCGCCGTTTGCTTCATGCGGAACGGTTGGCGAGCCTTGGACGCGTAGCCCAGGGCGTGGCCCACGAGCTCAACACACCGCTCGCCACGATTCGGACGCTGGCCGCTGACATGCGCGAGGCAATCAAGCTGCTCGAGGTCGACGACGCGCTCCGCTCCGACCTCGCAGAGTCGGCCGCGCTCATCCGTGACGAAACGGGCCGCCTTGGGCAGATCACTCACTCCTTGCTGACGGGAGGAACGCTGCCGCGATTGCGGCTCGACTCGGCGGCGCGGCTCTCTCCCATCGTCGAGCGGGCTCGGGCCCTTGTGTTTGCGGGCATGAAGGAAGGCGGGCCCAAGCTCGAGATCGACGAGTCGGTCGATGAGATGCTCGTGGCTGCCGATCCCGACCGTCTATTGCAAGTCCTGGTCAATCTCTTGCAAAACGCAGTGGATGCTAATCGGGAGTCTGGAGGAAGATTGGTTTGGCTCTCCGCGGAACGCCGTGGCTCGCTGGTTCACATCGTTGTGGAGGACGAAGGCACTGGGCTCGATCGGAGCATCCAGGGGCGACTTTTCGAGCCTTTTGCAACCACCAAGCCTCCCGGCGAGGGGACTGGCCTGGGCCTCTATGCGTCCTATATGTTGGTGCAGACCATGGGTGGGGATTTGACCATCGAGAATCGTAAGCCCCGCGGCGCCTGCGCACGAATCAAGCTCCCGGCCGGGCTTGCCAAAGCGCCGAGGGTACACCACCGTGCGCTTCCATGATGCGCGGCAGCGTTTTGATCATCGACGATGATGCAGCCTTTCGCTTTGCGATGGCCAAGGCGTTGAGGCGCGCCGGCTATGGCGTTTCGGAGGCTGGCAGCGGCGAAGAGGCGGTCGAGATACTCTGCGACCAAGACCCGCCGGATGTCGCGCTGCTCGACCTCAAGATGAAGGGCATCGGCGGGTTGGAGGTGCTCCGGCGCTGCGGCTCGATTCCGACGAGCGTCATCGTGTTGACGGGGCACGGCACGGTGAAGGCGGCCGTCGAAGCGATGCAGCTCGGTGCGTTTTCGTTCTTGGAGAAGCCGGTCGATGCCGACATCCTCAAACCTCTGCTTCAGCAGGCATTGGCGGAGAAAGCGCGGGTCGAAGCCGGAGTCGCTTCCGATCTGGTTCCCCTGATCGGCGTGAGCGCCATGATGGAGGAAGTGCGGGAGTTCGTGCGTACGGTCGCTCCCACCGACGAGACCGTGCTCATATTCGGCGAAACCGGAACCGGCAAGGAGGTCGTTGCAAGGCAAATCCACAGTCAGAGCAAGCGCAGCGCCGGGCCCTACGTCGCGATGAACGCAGCGTGCGTTCCGCGCGAGCTCTTCGAGAGCGAGCTCTTCGGACACAAGCGCGGCGCCTTCACGGGCGCCCACAGCGACCGGCAGGGGCTTTTCCGGGAAGCCGATGGGGGCACGCTGTTCATCGACGAGCTCGCCGAGCTTCCGCTCCAAAGCCAGGCCAAGCTCCTTCGCGCCATCGAGACGAAGTCCATTCGTCCGGTGGGGGAGTCGGGCGAGGTCGACGTCGACGTGCGGATCATCGCCGCAACCAATCGCGATTTGTGGATCGAAACGCAGGCCGGGCGCTTCCGGGAGGATCTCTACTTCAGGTTGCAGGTGTTTCCCGTCGTGATCGCGCCTCTTCGCGAGCGCGTCGAAGACATCAAGCCTCTGGCGAAGCACCTTCTCGCACGTCTCGGCAAGAGCGATATCGAGCTCAGCCCCGAGTCGCTGGCCGCACTTCGAGAATACGACTGGCCCGGCAACGTGCGCGAGCTTCTCAACGTGCTTCGTCGCGCCTCGCTCTTTTCCATCGGCGATGTCGTCGATCCAGACCTGATCCGGCGGATGATCGCGGCGAGCGTATTCGGGAACGCAAGAAGCACGGTTCCCCCATCATCGGACGCCGATAGCCGCAGCACGATCCTCGCCGACGTCGAACGCGATCACATCGAGCGGGTGCTTCGCGAGATGGACGGCAACATCACCCGCGCCGCCTCGGCGCTCGGCATCGATCGCCGAACACTGCAACGAAAGCTCCGCGCATACGGCATCGACTGAGCCCCCGGAGCATGCCGGGCGCGGAAAAACGCGACACGAGGCTCCACGGAACCGGGCGGCGCCGCAAGACGGGGCTTGACGGAACACGACACGGGGATGTGTCGAACGGCTCGGCTTGCATAGTTGGCCGGAAGGACAGCTTGAGTTGGGCCAAGCAAGCCTCGCCTCGGAGCTCGCGCCCAATCGGAGGTGGTTGCATACATGCCGATTGTCACTCGCTACGTCGCCCCATCCCCGCATCGCGTTCCGCCAAGCCCCTACGTACGTTGACTGGTACGAAGGAGAACGGGTCGAGCTCAGCGAATCCGTCGCACAGTCGGTCGTGGAGCGTCAGTGCTTTCGCAGATGGCGTAGGGAGGGCTCGGAAAAACGCGACATGAGGTGGAGCGGACGTGCGAAGTGCCAATCGGCATGCATGCAACCAGCTCCGATTGGCGCGCCGCCCGAGGGGCGGGTTGCGTGACCCAAGCCCACAAGTGCATCGGGTCACCTTTGCAACC